>Ga0081527_100165_pt1 | contig 53591 bp, 66 predicted proteins | sample HotLakmasection5_FD_70992 | JGI IMG/M metagenome (GOLD analysis project Ga0081527, IMG submission 70992) | Hypersaline microbial mat communities from Hot Lake, Washington, USA - Section #5 (SPADES assembly) (version 2) | ecosystem: Environmental > Aquatic > Non-marine Saline and Alkaline >... | reverse complement strand
TTTTGTCCTATTTGTACCGAGCTTACTGCTGTATCAGCCATATCTTAACTCTTATTGTAATCTAGGATTAAGGTCACACGAGTAACAGTAGTAGCGCTATCAACATTCACTCTTAGTGTACTACCTGATGATAGAGATGTCGTCCACCCAGTTAAGCTACTGCTCTCATTATTATCATCAGAGGTAATAGATGGCTGAGCACTGGCTGTAATACTATCGGCATCAGTAGGAGGATAATTAGCGTAAGAGTCATTCCAAAGATCTATCTGAATGGACCCGGACTGATCCGCTAGAAGTCTCCAGGAAGTAATAGTCAGCCCGAACGGTATTGATATATCACCTTTAATACCGGTTGTTAGCTCTGTACCACCCTCGTCTATGATGAACTGGACAGAACCTGCAGCTGCTCCATCAGCTCCAGTTTCTCCTTGGATACCAGTCTCTCCCTGGATACCGGTTTCACCTTGGATACCAGTGGTGCCTTGTATTCCGGTTTCACCTTGGATGCCAGTTTCGCCCTGAATGCCAGTTTCACCTTGTACTCCAGTATTACCCTGTATTCCAGTCTCACCTTGAGCTCCGGTCTGTCCTTGAATCCCGGTTACTCCCTGGATACCCGTAGTGCCTTGTGCGCCTGTAAATCCTCTGGCTCCGGTGTGCCCTCTGACTCCGGTTTCTCCCTGTGCACCTGTGGCTCCCCCTAATCCAGTAGTGCCCTGAGCACCTGTGTAACCTTGAGCTCCGGTATGACCCCTGACTCCAGTTTCTCCCTGTGCACCTGTGGCTCCCCTTAATCCGGTAAGCCCCCTATAACCAGGTATACCTACTAATGTTAATGATACCTGGTTACCTGCCCCATATTCTGAATTACTAGTGGCATATCCTATAGCGTCGTCTTGATGGAGTACCGAAAATTCAAAATAATCAGGGTCAGTATCTGATTTAGTAACCACTACATAGTAGTTAAATACTGATGCGTCCCCAAATGCAGAAAAATGTAAGTAGGACCCTAAGCCCACCGATTCAAAAAATGCTCTACCATCATCTTCATAACTCGGGGAAGATTTATTATATGTAATCAGAGTAGCCTGACTAGGATCAGAATTATTAAGTTCTACCTCGTTAGGATCTGGTGTTGTGCCCGCTGTAGCTTCAAAAAGTCTCAGGATATCAGGCACGTAATGGGCTCCCGTTTCTCCTCTTATACCGGTTGCCCCTCCAAAACCAGTTATGCCACGGACACCTGTATCACCTTGCCCCCCAGTCTCACCCTGAGCTCCTGTCTCTCCTATTAATCCAGTGACTCCTTGCACACCTGAAGCACCTATAGCTCCGGTTTCACCTCTGGCTCCGGTTTCACCTTGGGATCCGGTATTACCAAGGGCACCTGTTTCTCCTTGAGCTCCGGTAGACCCTCTGGCTCCAGTTTCACCTTGGGATCCTGTGTTACCTAGGGCACCTGTTTCTCCCTGTATTCCAGTGTCCCCCTGGATACCAGTAGCACCTTGAGCTCCAGTAAAACCCCTGGCTCCGGTTTCACCTTGAGCTCCAGTATGACCTCGGACTCCAGTAGCCCCACCAAAACCGGTTACTCCACGGGATCCGGTCTCTCCTTGTACTCCGGTTTCTCCCTGAGCTCCCGTGTACCCTTGAATGCCGGTAGCACCCTGGATACCAATTTCACCTTGAGCACCTGTAAAACCTCTGACTCCAGTCTCACCCTGTGCTCCCGTAGATCCTGCAGGAGCTTCTAAATATATGAATACTTCTCCTGATCCAGTAGAGTAGTTGGATTGGTCCGTTTCATAGGGATATATATTAACGTGTATAACATTTAACTGGTATAATAGATTACCGGTACCAGGATCAGTTTGATCCTTGGTCTGTACCTGATATCTATTCGTTAGCGTACCATCATCCTCATCGGCAATTCTTATGAAACTACCTTGTTGTATCTGATCGAAAAATGCGCCTATATTAGCAGAATTAAACCCGGAGGCATCATTAGATCTATCGAAGTATATCTGGGTTGCTTGGGATGGGTCTGTGTTGTTTAAACCCAGTTCTCCATCTCCTATATCACCGTCAAATGTGCTAGTTTCAAAGTTATAAACTAGTCTAGGAATAGCATTTAAACCGGCGATTCCTGTAAATCCTCTTACACCTGTTTCGCCTTGATACCCAGTAGGACCTATTAATCCAGTCACACCCTGGAGACCTGTGTCTCCCTGGTCCCCCGGTTCTGAAGATACTATTAAGTCTACACCACCACCCGCATAATTCGTATTTGTTGTTTGGTAGCCCTGTATCTTTGTGACGTGAGTGACGGGAATATTGTAAAAATTAGTATTATGAGTTGGTGTTGAATCAATAAAATAATAGTTAAAATAATCTGAATCAACACCATCTTGTAACTTTATATAACTACCTGAACCGATAGAGTTAAAGAAATCATCCCCATCGTCTGAAGAAGCAGATTTATTATATGTAATCTGAGTAGCCTGGCTTGGATCAGAATCGTTAAGCTGTACTTCACCATTCGAAGGTGAAGTACCAGCGCTGCTATTATATAGGCGACTGATTTTTGCCGTGAAGGTTAAACCCTCAGGACCCGTCAAGCCTTGAATACCTGTAGGTCCTATAAATCCTGTAGGTCCGTGTAAACCTGTAACTCCTACACCGGTATCTCCCTGTGCTCCAGTGGCTCCTCTAAAACCGGTTGCTCCTAAAAAACCCGTTGCACCTTGAGCTCCAGTAAAACCTCGGCCTCCTGTCTCTCCTTGAATTCCGGTGGGGCCCCTGCTACCCGTAGCTCCCTGGTTACCCGTTGCTCCTTGGGCTCCTGTCTCACCTCGGATACCAGTAATACCTACTGCTCCAGTATAGCCCCTTAATCCGGTCTCTCCCGGATGGCCTGCAAATTCTATATAAAGATCGTTCCCGGCGTAGTTTGTTTGGTCAGTCTCATAATCATTTATATTAACTGGTGTAACAGTCAACTTTATTATTTCAATACCACCCGGTGATGTTGATATATCTTTTTCTTTAGAGATTATCTTATATACATTTTGTTTAGTACCATCAGCTACTGAAGAAATTCTAACAAAATTTCCAACGATAATTTCATCATAAAATATTTCAATCTCTGGATTTTCTTTATCCGTATAGTCACTGAAGGAATCAAAATATATTTCAGTGGCTTTTGAGGGATCTAAATCATTCAGAGCAATCTCTGTATAGTCCAAAGAAGCTTGGTTGGTAGAAGTAATAAAATTATAGCGAAGAAAATTAACATACTTTATACCTTGTATACCCGTGGTGCCCTGTATTCCAGTAGTACCTTCCACTCCTGTAACACCGCTCAAACCTGTATTACCCTGGATGCCGGTATCCCCTTGCAGACCAGTAATACCGATAGCCCCTGTTTGTCCTTCTACCCCCGTAGCCCCTTGAAAACCTGTAGGCCCTTCTATTCCGGTCAGCCCAAGAGCTCCAGTAAAACCCTGTGCTCCTGTTTCTCCCTGAATACCCTGGATACCAGTAGCTCCTCTTAATCCCGTTTCTCCTGGAGGGCCTCCATGAGCACCTGTTGGTCCCTGAATACCCTCGGTACCAGTAACACCAAGACCCGTAGGTCCTTGGATACCAGTAGGTCCTAAAAATCCAGTAGGTCCAGGTAAACCTGTATCTCCTTGAAATCCTTGTCCGCCTGTTTCACCTTTACCTATTATCGTAGGTATCTCTAAAGCAGTATAGCAGACACCCGCCTTTAAAATATCATCGGATTGCTTTTCAACCCTCAAATAGACTACATCTTTACCTGCTATTACAGACGCACTAATAGTAAACTCGAAGATAAGAAAATCATACTGATCTTTTGTAGTAGCAGTAAGCTGAATCTGTCTAGTGAAAGTTGTGAGAGCAGGCAGGCTGTCTACGTTGTCTTCATTATTAAAAGCTCTATAGGATAAACGAAAGCGAGCCCAATCACCTGCGGATTCATTGGTGCCTAATACTACACCCATCTTAAATGTAAGATTACGGCTACCATCCCATTCCTGCGGTACAGGAAGAGTAGTCTCGATTTTCTCTACACTAACGTTTTGATATTCTATTACAGGTATGCCAGCGTAATTTTCATTATTAGCACTACTAATTTTCCAACTTTCGATTGGTATATTCTTTTCAAATGACTCAAAGGATGCTAGCCCGGGACCTGTCGGACCTCTTACACCAGTAGCTCCTATATCACCAGCAGGTCCTGGGTAACCGGCAGCACCTTGAGGCCCTGTTGCTCCAGGAGGTCCACCGAAAGCACCTGTTATACCTTCAGGTCCTCTAATACCTGTTTCTCCCTGAATACCCTGCAAACCTGTTTCTCCAAGAGCACCATCTAATACTATCGTGGATAAAGAACCATCGATGAGCTCTGTAGTGTCTAATGGGTCATCTATTCTCCAAAAGGCAGTAGTATCATATGTACCCGGAGTTAATAATGGAGTGACATGATGTACAGTTCTTATTTCTGAACTAGCAGTGGTAGTCGAAAAATAGATGCTAGCTTCAGGGGCAGTGCAGCCAGCAGCGTTTAATAAGAAGTAAGCATTATGACTACCTGTACCTGGTTTTCTCCGAGCTCTGATAGTCATCAAACTTAGTATTCTAGCAGTCGCATTAAGCGTAAAACTATTAGTAAGACCAGATACAGGCACGTAGGAAAGGCTATTTGTAGCGCCAGTAACACCCAAAACGTTAATGGTCTGTATTTCTCCGACAGAAATTACAGCACCTGTTACGCCTCGCGCTCCTGTTTGGCCCTGAATCCCGGTTTCACCCTGCACACCAGTATATCCGGGGGGGCCTCCATAAGCTCCGGTAAAACCCTGAAGACCTTGTACACCCGTTGCTCCAGGAGGGCCTCCGTATGCACCTGTAGGTCCTTCTGTGCCTCTCGCTCCAGTTAGACCTTGGATACCAGTATCGCCTTTGTCGCCTTTATCTCCTTGTGGGCCTGTTGGTCCGTATGGTCCTAAAGGGCCTTGTATTCCTCTTAATCCGGTAAACCCGACTCCAGTTACTCCCTGCAGACCTGTAAGGCCCGGTAATCCTGTAGCACCGATTCCTGACGCTCCTGCGCCAGAACCTGCGGGGCCTGTTACACCTTGAATACCAGTGAATCCTTGGATACCTTGGACACCTGTATCTCCTTTTGTCCCTACACCAGTCCCACCACTAGTCTGAGCTAGAATCTCTAAGGCTTCTTGTACATCAGAAGCAGATAGTCCTGTAACACTTTGAAAATTTACGTTAGCAGCATCTAAATTTAAAACAAGACTATAAAGATCGTCTACACTACCTGTTAGACCTAATACATTTGTTTTTAAGGTATCTACGCCGCCTGTCAGCCCTAGAATGGATTGATCTATTTGTACTATAGCCCCAGTCAGTCCGAGAACAGACTGATCTAAACTATTAACAGTGCCGGATAAACCAATTATGTCTCCTTGCGCTGCTGTAAGACCTATTTCTAAATCATTTACGGCACCAGTCAGTCCGATAATATCTGACTGCATTCCTGTAAGCTGACTCTGCAGGCTGTCACTCAGCCATCGTCTTGTTATCTTAGACATGGTTTAAATACCTTTTATGATACCACTAAATTATCGGAAAAATTTCCAGGCAATTTCAGATATCTGCCCGTGAGGCTTACGATGTAAGCATTTTCTATTTCCCAACTGCCTATATATTGGTGGGAGTTCCACGAAGACTTACATGCCCAGATGCTATTATCTTTTCTAAAAACTAAAGATTTAAATTGATCGTTTACGGCGGGACTTAACGTGATTACTACTTTCTCCCAAGCATCAGGCAACCCAAAATCAGGGTCACTACCAAAACCAAGCGTTCTAATGGAGTCGAGTAGCACAATGGGTGTAAGCGTGATAGTTACAAGGGACCCGTCTGCTGTAATAGTACCGGATTCCATCAACGATACCGAGGCTGGACCTACTACTGATAATGATATCTGATAATCTTTAGTCGATATTTCGGGCATAATAGAAAAATCCCTTTAATATATAGAACCACTATATAGAGAAGGGATTATATTAGAAGATAATTACCTAAGAATTTTAGAATAGATGGTTTAAGCGTGGTTTTCTACGAAGTCACCATAAGCAATGTATAAGCCTTATTTTAGCAGGCTCTACTAATCCTTGGTGTCCAGCGATAAATATTTTATCATTCTTTTCCATATGATTTTCCCTTATTCTCGTGCGGGAAGGGTACGCTAGGTACTTCTTTTTCTAAGAAAGGGCAAAGTTTTTCCCACCCATCTCCTGTACATATGTTCATTTCCAATAATTTGTATGGTTTGTCGCGGAAGTGTAATCTTACATCTTCATTATGCTTTCTATATCTCTCTAAATTATTTTTATTTTTCTCTTCGGAATCTTGCCACTGCTCTACTGTCTCTTTAGAGACATATTTCGTTACTTCTGTGAAGAAATTCTGCCCGCTCCTGAGCCATTGCTCTTCTTCTCGTACAGTAAGTATGAACTTACTATCAGGGTAGGCTCTATCCATTACCTTATAAATTCTGGGTATTGGGTAATCAGCGAATCCGATTTTGTCTGGGTACCTATAAAAAGGCTTTTTCCCCAAAATAGAATCATTTAAATACATGTATTCTAATTCATAGGGGCTCTTTAAAGTAGGTATACCTAAAATTAAAAGGGCATTTGCTAACGAGGTCAAACCTGTTTTTTCTAATCCTACACAGATAATTTTCGGGGGCCATACATTAGCCATTAACAACTCCGGGATTGAATTTCGCTATATCACTTTTAACCATCTCTTCTATCAGATCATTAAAAGAATAGCTTCTCTTAAAGCCAAAATTATTAATAGCTTTTGAGGGATCCGCTAAATTCCCCATATTCAGTAGTAGCTCCGCTAAATAAGACCCATCCTGCCCTGTAATGCCTGTGATCAATGCTCTCTTCCTCATTCCGGTATCCCCGCTCCTTTTAAACAAGATATTACATATGGATTTAGATTGGGCAGCTCTGAGATAGACGACACCCATTTAAAATCTTGATGATGCTCATCTAAATGTATTTTCTGGTCAGGGTTTTTTAAAACGGCTAAAAAACAACTATTAATACTATGTACGGGGATGTGGTGTGGGCCGTCTTGAAATAAAGTTTCTGCTGTATGCACTATAGGACCTATATGACAATATAGCCCAACTTCTTCTACGCACTTCCGGAAAGCGGCATCACGCATCATCTCACCTTTATGTACGCGGCCTCCTGGTACCCAGTACTGGTTTTTAGCTGGTCTGTCTTTCCTTTTTACTAAAAGGATCCGATCATTATGAAGAATAGCAACATCAACGCACGCTATAGGAACATTTTTGATAATGTTGTTATATATGTGCTGAGGTATTGACTTCATCAATGGTTATTCATTTGCTATAATTAGAATTTTTTATATAGCCCCATTCTATTAGGAGGCTAAAATACAAATCATTTATATAATCTATATCATCTTCATTAATAAACTCTTTCCAGGTTCCTACTTGACCTTTATATAGGTGTAATCCATGAATACCAGTATCATCCCATTCTGAGAAATTTTTAAACTTCTTGGATCTTTCCATGTTTTGATTAAAAGAGCTGTAATTTGTTAATTTAATCCTGTTCTCTTGATCTAATTTTATATTAAAGTATTTTTCTAACTCATCATATATAAAATTATAATTATTAACAAAATCCTCATATCTTAAAAAAATAGCTTTGTTCTCTTCTTTATACCGCCTCAATGATCTTACGTGCAACACCGTGTCTTTAAACTGTTTATAAATTTCCTGTCTAGAAATCTTTCTATTCTTATCAGGATTTATACGTGTTCGCCAGTTAGATATTGATGAATCTCTAAAGTCTCTATAAGTACATACTATTTTATCCCCCCCAAAATAATCATGAACCTTAAAAACTTTTTCTTTTAAAGCATTTTTCATAATTTGTGTTACTAATGTTGACCCACTTCGTGGAATACCAAACTGTACAATTTTCATGGCTTATAACTCTTGTTAAAGAAATTAATTCGTTTCCCCATTTTCTAATAAAACTCGACAACAAGTTTTCCAATTTTCTTCCGTATCTATATCTAAATTTTCTGGATAAGATATCTCATAAAAATAAGGTTTTTTACCTACCCTGTTTCTACCATTAAGAGAAAAAGATAAAGGTGTAAAAAGATAAAAACTAGAGTTCTCTACAAAAATTGGATTAATATCTTGAGTTTGCTCAAGAACCGCTGGATTATGGTTTATTGGTATAGATCGTCTATCTTCTACTCTCCAGCAGCGAGCTTGTATTCTGTCTACTGAAAAAACAGAATCATAATATTTTTCTTTTAAAAAACCGACAGCCTTCTCAAGTGTGCCCAGTGTTAAAAAGGGGCTAGTAACATGTATCTGACCTACAGGCTCTTCTTCTGGAGGATTAAAACGTTTTAAGAATGAGTCAATCAACAAGTTAACGGATACGTTATGACCCATAAGTTCTGGGTCACGATAGTACGCTGTCACATGTTCCAGATCAGGGTCTATACTTATTTCTTGGATTAAATCTTCGCTATCAGTATCTACGAAAACTTTATGGTCAAAATATTTGGCTAAACAATGCTTATACAAAGGATACCCACCAAAATTCCTAAAGTTTTTGTTGGGGACTCTCTGAGATTCCTTTTTAATAGGAATGAAAAGTACCATTAAAACAAATCCTTATAATTAGTTCTTTTGTATATCTCTAAATTCCCACCGGGAGTAGCGTTGTATATAGTTACCCCTACCTTCTCCGCCATCCTTTTAGCCAATATGTGGGCCTGTACCATATTATGATTTAGGACGGGGGCAGGACATCCTGGTGTCCCATAATCAGCAGAGAAATGATTTTTATCGGACCCCTCATTAGATTTTTGACAATTATCTTTAAAGCCCAAGTCACACCCAATAAGATAGATGGTCTTAAAACCCATGTAGACAGCTAGCTCTATCGATACCAATATAGTAGATCCGTATTTAGTCACACCTTTATCAAGATCATATGACCAAAATTTGTCGGGGTAGGAAGGCATTTTATCTCCATGCCCTGTACACCTCAAAAAAATTACGTTAGGTTGCGGAAAAAACTTCTGATAATCTGCAGCTATAAAAGAAGGGATGCCTTTGTCCACGCTGCTTGTCACATCTGTGCGCCAAGAAGCGTTTGATATATTTGAAGTGAAACCGCAGTAATAACTCGGTCTCCAATTCGTAGAATTATAGATAAGAGCGATTCTATTCATGCCTATGGATATATCATTTTCCATTAACTCTAAATTCATTGTTTTTAAGCTAGGCCCATTACCTACCACAAAACACCTGCCACCCTTATGTAAATCTTTATAATCCTTTATATTATGAAATTGTCGAGGATTTTTTACTCCTTTTTCTGGCTTCCGATAGAAATAACCAAAAGCTAAAAAAGAGGGTTCTGTAGGGGATAGTTCCGGCTTATTATATCTTTTTAAAAAAGCCGGGGTCATATCATGGTGGTTTCTCCATCTTACAAATGTTTCTTTGTAATTAAACGGTTGAAATTTACTTGAGTAAATTTCCTCAACCTGTTTACTGTCGTAATTAGTTTGATCTGGTGTTTTATTATATTCTTTAGATACCGCAGCAGTAGCTATAATAAACCCACCCGGTTTTAAACAGTCTTTGCAGACGGCAAGAACTTGTTTATTCATGTCTGTAGGAAGATGCTCTAAGGCGGAAACGCTGATAAACCCGTCCACTGAATTTTCTTTTATACCATTGCTCTCTCTTAAAGATTTATTAAGGAAATCTCCCTGGACATCTACATAATCTTTACCCCACCGCTTCATATCTATACCTAGGATATCAATCCCATATTTATTCTCTAAGTATCCGTGTATAGCTCCCGGGCCACAACCTATATCAACGAATTTCATTCCGGGTTTTATTCTTCCCTGATCGAGAAGTTCTTCCATTTGCTGAGCAACAAAAGAATAATCCATAGGATAATTCCAGCCTATTCTGTTATCCTTCAGTAAGCTGAATTTTTTTATTTCTTTTAATATGCCCCTGTCGTAGGCAAGTTTATCAAGGTTTATAGGATCTAGTATCGTTAGAAAGTCCATCTTTAGTCCTTTGTATAATAAAAGTAAATTTATAGCGCCTAATAAAGAATAGTTCGTTATTCTATAGTGTTATCTTAAAATATTTCTCTATTGCTTCCTCAAAGGTTTGGCGCTCAAAACCATTTACTTGAAAAATATGACTTGTTTGTATTACCTTAACATTGTAACTCTTAAGGTGTTTTGAAAGCTCTAACCAAGCATTCCTATGATAAGGCGCGTTAGGTATGTTATACACATCGCCCTTTACTTGGTAATCTTCAAAGAAATAATTTGGGTTATTAACTGGAGTCTCTGTAAGTCTAAAGGTTGCCCTGGTATTAGGTAATGTCACCCGTTCCGCTACTTTTTCTTTATAATTACAATCTATTCCTACTAAAATCAATACATCATAACCCATTTCAATGGCAAAACGGGCAGAGCAAGTACCCGTAGTAACATACTGATATTTCTGCTTCGAGAACTGAGGAGGTATGTCCTTAAGAATAACTCTTGGGTTTTCTGGTAAATCTTTAAAGTTATTCTTATAAAAACAAAATTTATAGATGCCATTACTTTGGTCTTTAATCAGATCTAAAAATTCTTCATGATGAGACCCAGTTACCGAAGAATCAAAGCAAACATAATATTTAGGAAACCAAGATCCTTGCTTTAAAAGTCTATAAATAGCGTTCATTCCTATAGCATCTATTTTTTTATCTTTTATTATGTCAAGGTACTCCTTTTTCATTGAGGGCCCATTACCCATAATAACAATAGGCTTCATGTACTATCTCTTTTCTTTTAAAGTTCTGTTAAGAATAAAGTCACACCTCAAATAGCAAGATTATTGAATCTTTTATTCTTAATAAAATTAATGACTTCTTCAGCAGCCGACATTTCCATGTCAAAACGGCTTTTACGTGTACAGCTAGCTAAGTGAGGGGTTAAATATGCATTATCAAGATCCTTTAAAGGACCCTTATACGGTTCCTCTTCAAATGTATCTACAGAAGCAAATGAAGTAGGATTGAATTTTAACCATTTATATAGGGACTCCTCACAAATAATCCCCCCACGGGACATGTTTATGATGCAGACCTCTTTTTTCATAAGTTTGAGTTCTTTTTCGCCGATATAGTTATGGTTTTCATCGTTAAGAGGGATGTGTATAGTAACGATATCGCACTTTCGTAGTATTTGGTGTTTAGTAGCTGGTTCACATCTATTTTTTCCGTGCATCTTTGTTTCTATTATATCATTTATGAATATTCTTCTAGGTTTTAAACCCTGTAGTTTATCAATTACAAGATTACCAATTCTACCTACCCCAACAACGCCTACATTACAATCACGTATATCTCTACCTATGAATCTATTCCAGCCGTTAACGCCCGTCTTAATACCGTAGGATATTTCCGGGACTCTTCTAAGCATATTCAGCATTTGGCAAATTGTAAGTTCAGCTACAGCATTTGAGGGGGCATCAGGAGTATAAGTAACAATTATATTTCTTTCTTTACAAGCCTCAAGATCAACTGAGTCCAATCCTATGCCTACTCTAGATATCATTTTTAAAGACGGAATCATATCTAGTATTTCTTTTGTGTAGTTTTCAGTACCTGCTATAATCACTTCAGGTTGCTCTTCTTTAAGTACTTCAATTAACTCTGATTTTGAATATTTTCTTTTGACTTTATTAAGTACGGGCGTTATACCATTTAGTTCTAATAGATCTAAAGGGGTTTTATCTAAGCAAGCAAAAGGGTACGTGGTTACTATAACTTTCATAATTCAGAAATCTCCCTTGATTTTTCTTGTAACATAAGAGTATCAAGACCAAAAGCTAAAAACCCCCAATTACTATATAAAGGTAATTGGGCTTTAAAATCTTTCACAATATGGAATCCCCGTTGCTCCGGTTTTAGCGTTTCCTCGAAGGTTCTCACGTTATCTTTAAATATTTTAGCATTAAAATTTCCTGGGCAATTTAGACTTAAGGAAAGATCATAAGGACCTATCATATAGTAATCAAATCCAGTTAGATCTCCTTTTGCTAAGTTTTCTATACCCTTTTTTGTCTCTATCTGTGCGACTGCTATAGGTTTATTTAAGTTCAATCCCCTGTCACCCCAAAAATTGTTTCTTACTAGGCCTAAACCTCTTTTTCCTTTACTATCCGGAAAAAACATTAAATCTCTAATGCTTTTGGCTTGGTCGGTAGTCTCAACTGTTGAGAATATAACGCCATGGCACCCTGCGTCTAATGCATATCTTGCCATAGTAAATTCTCCGGGGGGCACTCTAACAAAAGTAAGTTTTCCTTTAAGCGTAATTACTTGTATGCAGGCATATATAGTCTCAAGGTTAAATACTCCATGCTCTAAGTCTAGCACTACTCCTGAAGGACCTGAAGGACAGAAATCTGCAAGAATTTCTGATATGACAGTAGAAGGAATCTGTTGCCACAGTAACCTAATGCTCATTTATAGTTTCCTTTCATATACATATTTTATAGATATTATGCTCAATTAAGGAGACACCATCTTAATAAAAACAATTGTGCAGTTATATTCTTCTCCAATTTTCCCAAACAAAAGGGAAATCATAAGTCAGTCTAAATTTGTTTTTTAAATATTCTCTAATGTTAGACCTTCTATTTTCACTTCCTTCTATAAAGTTATGAAATTGAATTTGAAGGTCCTTAACAATATTTATCAAGCCGCTATCTATTAAACTTTCTATAATCTCAAACTCTAAACCTTCTACGTTGAGCTTTAGTAAATCTATCTCTTCCACGTTATTACTACGGATATATTCCTTTATGTCTACAATCTTAATTTCCTCTATACATAAAGTTTTTTCATACTTATTATTAAGTATCGTCGAGCCGTCTAAATCTTTTCCTATTAGACTTATATCAGCGGTCCTGGACCACCCACCTAATCCAAAGCAGTTCACTATAAATTTGTCACCAGTAAATTTTTTTAGAAGTTCTTTTACATGTCTCTCTACGGGTTCAAAAAAATGTATAGTTGACCCGTACTTTTCATGTATCTTTTCTCCCCACTTTCCCTTATAGGCACCTACATCAAACACAACGGATGATTCGTCTAGTGGGTATTCTACCCTTAGAGTACTATCTCCCTTTGCTGCAACCCATTTTTTTACTTCATCAGAATTATCAAACATCCTATAGAGTTCCTTTAAAAAATTTACTTAATCCTTTTTGCCACAAATGACTTTCTAAACTAATATACTCATGTGCTTTCAAAAAATTAGCCTTAATCGCGCCCATCCGCGACAGATAGTCTTCTTCAGAGAGCTTCTCTAAAATAGAACCTAATTCTTCAACTTTATCAAAAAAAAGAAATCCCTTAGGATCAAAAAAGTCTTTAGTTTTAGGAAAACCCCAATATATCGGTATAGTACCAGTCAGCAAACAATCTAATAGCTTTTCGCTGAAATAGCTATTCACCCTAGAATTTTCAATCACAACTGAGTATCTATAGTCCTTCAAACCCTCGACTTTTTGATCAAAAGATTTATACCCTCTTCCCATAACGTCCATAGAGGCACCATACTTATTTACACACTCATGCCTAAGTCTATGCCCATCGGTTATTTTTTTACCGGAAGCAATCAAAGAAACGTTTTTGGTTTTTGGGTATATTTTTCTTTGACCATCGTGTATCCAGGTAGTTCCGTAAGGCATATAGACAAACTTAGGGTCTACGGGTAGCATATCTTCCCAAAAAGTAAGGATGCAGTCAAACCTTGGCGCTAACTGTACAGCCTTCTTATAAATATGAGAACTAATAGAAGGAGGTTCAATCAGCCACGCTATTTTCTTTGCGCTTTTTGATATCAGGACCTCATCTAAAAAGCAATCTGTAAAAACTGTTAGATAACTGTCTACTGGTTTCCTATCCCAAGACCACTTAAAATACGGATTAGGACGATCCGGATATTTATCGCTGAAAAAATTACTGTCTCTTACATGAACAGTGTTCATTTAACTATCCTCACGGCACAGGCTGAAGGCTTCATTTAAAATTTTTTCTTTTTCCTTAATCACTGTTAATCGATCCGATTGATTATATCCCCAAAAGGAACACCGGGCATCAGTCATTTCTGCATAATGAGGGTTAGAGCTTTCTAATGTCTCATGGTACATATGGTATACTTCTATTGGGGGTGAATCAGCATATGTAGCACTACCCACAAAATGCGTAGACAAACATTCTTTAATATCTTTATAAATCAGTTCAAGTTTTGTCCATAAAAAAGAATCCTCAGGGCTGTAACCATAGAAAATCTCAGGATCATATCCACCAATACGGAGGAAATCGATAGTTCTTACAACGATAGAACCCCCGGGGCTACCCGGAACAGATTCCGTAAAAGTACCGTCTAACCCTAGCGCATAACAATTATTAGGATTAGCGCAAATTTTATTTGTATAATCCTTATTAAGCCTTAAGACCCGCTTCTTAGCATAAGGTTGTACCCACTTAGGGTTTTTAGCTAAGTACTTTTCCAATTTAACAAAGTAGTTTGGCTCAGGGAGAATATCCAGATCATGGAATATATTCCAAACCGTTTTAGGTGTTTTTAAAAACCCTACATTATAGCATAAGGACTTAGCGAATAATCCTTTTGCCTGAGCCAGATTATTCGGGATGAAAATATAGTCAGCATCTTTGGATAAGACTTTATCCATCATTAATGGGGCGGTATCATTCTCTATCACTGTAATACGTACTTTACTATTTACCTTCTTAGCCGCCCAGTTAGTATAGTTCAAGATAGGAAATAAAAATTGTTCTCTTCCCCTTACAGGAAGAAAAAAATTGATATCTCTAGGTTTTCTCGCTATAACCTTTATACAGCTGTCATCAGTTAATATCTTTTTATAGTTGATAACGTTACATCGAATAGCTTTTATCATTTGATTAGGAGCAATCATTACCTACCACCCATTGGATATCTACTTCTTGGTGTGGTGCCGTATTCATAGTTTCCTCGATCTCAAGAAGAGAGATTGTTTTACCTGATAGAAATTGTTGATTCAAAAATTCTGCTGATATGTTACCACAATGATTACCGTTAGCAGTCTGTACCTTATTAATCGGCAAATTCATGACCTTAGCTTCCTGAAAACATATCATTTTAGTAGCCGATAAACATCTATTAGCCATATGCCCTTCTAAAGTATTTGGGTTTTTATAATCCAAATTCAATAAATGAGGCATTATATCTTTAGTACGGAAAACATGCGTGTCTATACTCATCGGGTAACTCCAGTCACCCTTATACCCGGCCCACCTCCAAACACCGGGCTCATCAAAAGTTGGAGCAGGAGAGTCTAAACGAGCTGTATAACAGTAATTTATCCCGGGATACATTCGAGGAGATAAACATGCTATCTTATCATCAGAAGCAAAACGTTCAAATTCTTTAGAATCCAAAGAAAAATGAGCTTTAAAAACGTTATCATCTACTGCAAACATCGTATATGCATTACCCGGATCTATAAGGCGTAATACTCCCGCCTTAAAACCATAGATACGCTCATAATGAAAATCAACATTTAAATTCTTTGGGATGTACTTAGTTGTAAGCTCCTGGTATCCTTCTTTAAATTCATCATTGGTATAAATAAAAAGAACATTGATTCTGTACTTTTCAATACCGTCGAAATGCTTCGCCATACTTCTAAGTAAAAGCTCTAGCTGACAGGCCCTGTCCTTACTAAATATCAAGATATTCAACATCAGAGATCCTCCGCATACTGATACTGGGGCTTGTTGGCTACATATTTAGTAAAAAAGATTTGTTGCTGATACTTTGTCTTTTCATCGCTGAACGGCGTCTCCTGGTTATAGACATAAATCCGCTCGGGAATATAAGCAATCCTCTCAAATCCCGCCATCTCCATCATGGGCCACATAAAGGCTAAATCCCAAGCACTTTCAAAATAGTTATCATCTGGCCCCCTTAAATCTTCGTCTCTTATGCGAGCCCAAAGTTTATACTTATAGGTGCGTAAATGGCTAGCATGCCAGGGCTGGTGCCGGATGTTACTCTTAAAATCCTCAACCTTGTATGGTCCGTTGTTAGTCGGGCCGTTTGGGTTTGGGTGTGATTCCCAGCTACCATGAGTCAGAAGAAGCGAGGGATTACTATCATAAGCCTTTTTAACGACGCTCAGGCTGTTTTCGTCTTTTAGCCAATCATCCGCATCAACTGTCGCTATGATATCTTCAGGAGCTGGATTCTGCTCATTTATAGAGCGTATGATATTGGGAAGGGCATACTCTCGTTTATCGTTGAGAATAACCTTTATTTTCTCGGATTCATACCTTTTAGCTTTTTCGTATGTGGTATCTCCGACAGGATCCAAAACCACACAAGCGGTAAACTCTTCTTTCTGAGACTTTATAGAGTCTAAGCATCTTTCTACCCATTTTTCTGCGGGCCCACCTACAACTACTATTCTAAACATTATTGCTCCTTAAAAAGTATCTCTTATCTTATATTGGGGTTTTGCCGCGATGTAATCAGTGAAATACATTTGAAAATTTAATTTAGTTCTAAAATCACTAAAAGGATTTGCCACATTATATGTGTAAATCTTGTCTGGGATAAACCTGATTCGGTCATACCCTGCCATTTCCATCATAGGCCACATATAGGCACAGTCGCCTGCAGACGTAAAATAGTTACCTTCACCATCTCTTAAGTCTTCATCTTTTACATGCTTCCAAAGCTTATATTTAAATGTCCTGAGCTGGCTTGCCCTCCACGGTGTCTTCCTGATATTACACTCAAAGTCTTCTTTTGTATAAGGCATATTATTATGTTCCGGGAGTTCTATTGGCCACGATACCCAGCTACCGTGGGTAAGCAGTAAATCTGGATTATCTTTGTAGGCCTTCTCTACGATATTAAAAGCTTCTAAGCTCTGGAGCCAGTCGTCGCCATCGATAGTCATGATAATATCATCATCATTGGGCTCCAACATTTCGATAGCCTTAATTGTATTTGAGAGAGCATACCCCCTGTCCTGGTTTATATGCACACTTATGTTTTGAGATTGAAAGCTTTTTGCCATATCGACGGTTTTTTGGCAAATGGGATCTACCACTACCTGGCAGCTCCAGTCGCTATGGAATTGCTGCCTAATGCGCTCTAAGCATATTCCTATAAAATGTTCTGCTGCTCCGGTAATTACTATGGCTTTCAACATGCTTACTACTCCTATCCTACATATTTTTATCTAGTTAATTAATTATTACGTACATGTTTTCCGTCATTTACTGCAATAATTTATAGGGCTCTTTTCCTCTAATAAGGTCGGCTTTTTTGCTCTGTTCTTGAAGTCTTAATCTGCCATCACCATACGGGGATTCTTGATTGTAGATATACATTATATCTTTAATAAATAGAGATCGATCAAAACCTGCCATCTCTAAGATAGGCCACATAAAAGCCAAATCCCAGGCCACTTTAAAGTATTCCCCATCGCCATCCCTTAAATCCTTATCTAATATTTTTTTCCAAACCTCAAAACGAAAGGTCCTTAAATGGCTTCCCCTCCATTCTATTTGTCTTAACCTTTTAAAGTCATCAGGAGAATAGGGACGACAATTTGTCGGGTTATTTGGATTAGGAAAAGGCTCCCAGCTACCATATGTAACTAATAAATTTTGCTTTTTGTATAAATTATCTATTTTTGTAAAAACATTTTCATGAGGGAGCCAATCATCTGCATCCACAGTTATAAGAACATCTTTATCATTTGGATTACTCATTCTTATAGCTTCAACAATATTAGCTAAGCCATATTTTCTTTCGTTATTTAAGTGAACTTTTATATTGTTAGATTTAAAATCTAAAGCTTTCCTATAGGTATCATTATTATCATCAGGATCCAGAACCACCTGGCAATTAAAGGGAACTTTTTGATCTTTGATACTTTTTAAGCATCTATCAATATATTTGCTACAGTTCCACCCAATTACAATTACATGAATCATTTATTCCTCTAATGGTTCATAGCCCCGAGAGCTACTGGCTATAGGCCATAATTTTTTTACTTTTTCATGATCTACTGACATAGAAGGGCTACTTCCTGATTCAGGGATCAATCTGATGAAATGGTGGCTTTCCGGGGCGTCGCAAAAATAAGGTATATACCCTTTATCTTTTATCCTTAATGTGAAATTAGTATGCTCATGTCCATAGGGGTACTCAAATATCTTATAGAAGCCAACATCATCAACAATATTATCTTCAACCATCAAAAAGCAACCGTTTAGAAGGGGTGTTTTCAGTAAATTGCCTTTTTTGTGTTTTTCAATACAACCATTATCCCTATCTACATAGAAACATAAGTGTTTTACCTCGCATTCAGTTGCCACTTTAATATAATATTCATATACATCTTTTTTTAGGTATTCTATATCATCATCCGCTAAAAAAATGTATTTACACCCTATCTCTTTTAAAAGTCTAATAGATGTATTTTTTACTCTTGATATGCCTCCATTAGATAGACGCTTAAATATGCTGATTTTTTTATTTATATCTATTTTTTTAACATAATCGAGATGGTAACTATAAGGAGAGCCATCATCAACGATATATATTGGATAAGTTACCGGTAGGTTTAAAAGAGAATTAATAGATTGTTTGAATATTTCAAAGCGCTTATTTAATTCTGGCGTACTAAAGTAAGTACTTATAGCCAGTCCATAAAGATAACCCATTTTTCCTCATCATTTTTTATCTAAATGAAAGTTTTCTCTATCTAATGATAAATTGGGATTGTAATATGGATCATTATATCCCTTACAATTCCATCGCGTCTGCATCAGATTTATAGCCTTTAAAAAGTCAGGGTCCATGTGGTTATCAACACCCCTGGATACAGACTCATAATGATATAAAAGGGCATAAGGGTTATAAACTATCTTATAGCCTGCTTTCCTTACCCTCAAGCATAGATCGACATCATTAAAGGCTTTAGGTAATCGATTATCGAACCTACCTACCTCTTCAAACACTTTCGCGGAAATAGCTAAGCAGGCCCCTGTGACGGCACTGACCTCTTGGATAATGTGGGGGCGAGCAAAATAACCGGGGTTTCCATTAATTAAATATTTATGCCCATGCCCCGCGACTCCTCCTATACCTATAAACACACCAGCATGCTGAATGGTATTATTCGGGTATAGCAATTTAGCTCCGGCGACGGCTACGTTATTGTTATTTATCGGATATTCCAATTCATATAACCAATCAGGATTAATTACTTCGGTATCGTCATTTAGGAATATTATTATATCTTTAGAGCCACACATATTCATGGATACAGCATAATTGTTTATATCTGAAAAATTGAATTTTTTCTCATACCTCAAAACATTTAAGTTGTCGTATTTTTTTACGGCATTAGACAGGTAAGCTTTAACACTTTGCTTTTTACTACCATTGTCTACTATTGTTACAGAAAAATGATCATGACTAGATTGCATAACAGAACGCAGGCATAAATCAAGATGAGCCTGATTATCCTTTGTTGGTATTATTATATGTATTTGGTTATTATCTAAGTATCGCTTTTTTAGCTGAGCCCTATAAACACCAATATGAGATCCTACTGAAACTCTGTACTTCGTGCCCAAATGATCACCAAGTGCCTTTAAAGCACTAAGATGGGCATATGGTTTGTTACTAATATTAGAAGCTGTAGAATTGTCTCCTAACTTCCAATGGTATAAAACCTTGGGTATATGATAAGCATTCTGTTCATTGAGGTGTTTGGAGGCTCGTAATATTAAATCATAATCTTGCGCTCCATCATACTGTTTCCTAAAGCCACCTAATTCTTTTAGCAAACACTTTTCATAACAAGAAAAATGACAGATATAGTTATGTGATAAAAGTTGGTGGTATGACCAATTTGGTTTATAATGAGCATCAAAAAAGCGGCCTTTTTCATCTAATTTATCTTCATCTGTATAAATAAATCTTAAATGTGGTCTTAGGCTTACTGCTTTAACAATCTCTAATAAGCAATCTTCTGTAATCATATCATCATGATCTAAAAAACCAATATAATCACCGGAGGCTTTTGAAATACCAAAATTGCTAGCAGCCGATATACCTGAATTTTTTTCTAGTGAAAAGAACTTTATCCGGGGATCCTCTATTTTATCTACTATTTTTTTAATATCTTTTCTTCTACTCCCGTCATCCACTAGGATCAATTCCCAGTTCTCATATAATTGAGAAGTTACCGAGTTTAACATCGCTCGGAAAACATTAGCCTCCGGCTTATATACAGGAGTAATAATGCTAATTAAAAGTGATTCCTTAATTGATATTTTCTCTACTTCAAAAGCCCCCAGCTTCATGCTGGGACCATCAGTATTCATCCATACTGATATAGTTTCGCCCCCAGCAGGGAATGAAGCTGATAAGTACACATTAATAAAACCTGAGACTTTAAGCTTCCTGCCGAACGCAAGCCTCATAGGGCCTTCATTTGTTATTATGGAAAAGGGGAATTCATATGGAATAGTATTATCAGAGAAATCCACCTTTACTCTGAGCACTCCTTCTTTCTCTGTACCAAACGTATTAAAAAATAGGTCGATAAAATCGGCCTCAAATTCTTTTCCTATAGGTATGGAGAAGGCGCATTCAGATGCGAGATTCAATTGATACGCTAACTCTGAACGGTCATATACAGTGCTCTCTTTGTTTATACTGTATTCTTTCATTTCTATATCCATGCGGGGTGGCCTTTTACAGCTTTCAGGAGTTTATTAAATGAAGTTTCTTCATCGTACTCATTTGAGACAGTGATAATCGGAGTTGTTATATACTGCTTTGTATCTTCGTAGCACTGTCTAATAGCCTGGAGCCTCTCAAGTTCTACTTCAGGCCCCCTACTGTAGCATACCTCGACTGGGGTATCCACAAACACATAAAGGTCCGGCTGAACAAATATCTTACTATTTAAATACAAAGCCTTAGCAAATTCATAGCAGTTAGGAGAAAACATCTTAGCGTAGGCAAGCCCAGTCCATATATAACGATCACAGACAGCACTATTGTTTGCTAACAGTGATTGGTGCTTTAAGCGGGATTCAAAGAATAAGCTTTCTCTACCATACTCATTATCACATTCGGGAGAGTTTAAGCGATCAGCCTCTTCGGATGTGAATAAAGGCTCTTTAGTCCAAATAAAAGATTGATTCGGAAAACCCTTTACTTTTTCATTCCAAAAAATTACGTCACTGAAATTGTTTAGCCATTCACACAGCTTAAACGATAGGGTGGATTTACCACTGCGATCTACGCCTTCAAAAACGATCAACATATCAATCTCCTATATAATGAAAAATAAACTTACAAGGAATTTAAGAGCTTAACACATTCTTCTTTAAAATTCGTAATAAATTCTTTTTTTCTTTTCATCACGTCTATAAATCTGGAGGAAAAATCTACTCTATATATTTTTCCAGTTTTACTCTTTATTACATTTTCAAATCTCCAGTCATAAATACGCAAACCTACTTTTTTAGCCTTAGTATTAAAAGCTTTTTCAAAATCATAAAATTCTTTATGATTTACATCTATACTCATATCTAATTCATCAAAACTTAAGCCGTGGATATGTTCCATGACAATCGCTAATGATTTACCCTTAGGCCTGTTTACCCAAGTAAGGGAGTACGGTGTAGGTACGGAAGCTATGGGTTTCAGTATCTTCATGAAGACATACTCCGCCACAAAAGCTAATTTTCCGTGAATTACTCCGTTTTCATAAAAGTCTGATTCTAAACTCTCTATGTAGTCTTTTTCAATATTAGAGAAAGTATCCTTGCATACTTTAATACCTTGTTTTTTATTTAGTCTGTAGTAAAGCCCGTAGCTACCGCTCTTCCTAAATCTTTTACATAATCTTAAGGTAGGTACCATTTAATACTTCTCCACTTATTTCAGCCTTAGCTATCGCTGCCTAATAATGCAGTATCAACCATATATATTTTATACATCTCTCTAAACTCTTGGTATTTTTGCATAACAGAAGGTACATAATTAGCGGTTTCCTCGGCTAGCCTCTCATCCCCATTTTTATAGTAGTACGCACTCCAGGGTCCTCCGTTATAAGCTGCCAGCACCAATTCAAAATCATTATACTGAGCATAAAGCACATCAAAGAGTTTGGCTGCTAATTTAGTACTAACCTTAGTATCATAGAGGAGCCTTTCGTTGTACTGCATATTAAAAAAGCCACAAAGCAATCTTGCTGTGGCTGGCATTATTTGATTTAAGCCGATAGCCCCCATGTGACTCACCACAGTATCTGTAAATGAGGACTCCTTCCACTGCATGGCTAATATAAAGAAAGGATCCAAGTAAGGATACTTCTCTGACTCTATTAAATTAGTTTCGGCAATAGCGTAAGCTTTCTGCATTTCCACTTCCCAACCACACCTTTTCCACTCGCCTACTATTATATCTCTCATAAAGAGAATCTTCTTTTGCCGGGATGTGGACCAATCTAACGTGGAGAGAAGAAACTGGTTAGTTTCTATATTTTCTTTTCTTTGCCTCTCCTGTATATGAGATAATTCTTTAATTTCGTTTCTGATACTCATCACATAAATAAACAGGAGGCTTAAGCACGCAACGGATAATAGACTCGATGTAAATAATAGTAATGTTTTAGAAGTCTCTCTTCTTATTTCTTTTTTTTCACTCATCCGCAGCACCCTCTGGCTTCACTACTTTAATAAGTTTTCCTTCTTTCCAATATTCTTTTGTACCATCTCTACGTATTACTGCAGGTCCGTTATCCCGGTGTTTTACTCCGTTTTTGATGTAAACCTTACTACTCCCTAGTCGGTACATACCATTCGATACTGGTGACGTGCCTCCAATATTTAGCCCAGAACCAGCGTTGATATACATTTTTCCCAAAATTATCTCCTTAAAGAAAATGAGGGGAGAGGAAAGTATAGTTCTTAGTGTTTATAACCAATAATAATGGCTAAGCCATGGTTGATTAAGAACCAATTATACGGCTGACGAGTTTTTTTAATAATAATTTTTGATTATCTCGTCTTCGCCAGTCAATGAACCCTGATAGGGAGGGACTATACCTTTCGGCTGTAGTGTCCTATCCTCTCCAGCTCCTCAAATTACTTAATAGCTTCCATTAAAGCATCATAATCTATGTCATCAGCAGCAACCATAGTTTTCGCGTTTACTTCCTTGATTCGCTGATTGATTTTGAATAAAGCTTTGTGTATCTCAACCATTTTTTTATCTACATCTTTTACATCGTAGGTAGGCTCTTCAACCTTGTCGCTTCCGGCCCAGACAACTCTCCTGGAAACGTTGTTCTTAAGCTCCCCTAACTCCTTCAACCTGCCCCGGAGATTTTTTTCCAAAACAAGCATGGCACTAATAGATAGATAGTCTCCCATTTCATCCTCCATAAACTGATTTAGATAATTTCAATGATTCTTCAATTCCTTTTTTCTCTTCTTCAACGCATTCCGGCAATCTGATGATTAAGGGGTGATAGCCAAAGTGCCTCACTCTTTTATCGAATCGATTACAGTTATGATCCTTAAAATTTTTTACCTTGTGCATCATTTCCTGCTCTGACTCTTTCGGGACTAAGAATTCACAATCATGGCAGAAACCAGAAAAATCATATATCTCTTTAGGCATCACATTCTCCATTTAGGCTCAGGCTCATATGTTTCTTCATTAGCAAAATTATAGGTGAACGGCTCTCCGTAATCAGCTTTCCGAGGATCCTTTTCGAGCTCTTCTTTTTTATACCCACAGTCTACGCACTGTCCAGCATGATAACAAAATATGTTTCTGCAGAAAGCTACCTTTTTTCCTTTTTTATGCATCAAATCACTAATAAGTCCGTCGTCCCCGTATTCCCCTATTTTCTGGGCATACTCCCCAAAAGGAAAATCCTCTCTTCTTACCATTTTGAAGGTATTCCCAACGGCCCGGGCATACACAACATCATCGTTAAGGGCGTAGGGCATCTGAAAAGATTGTGGGGGTAACTGAGGAGTTAAGAGAGCAATCTCTGGGTATTTCTCCATGATGTTTACCATTTGGATTAGCCAGTCAGGAGTCAGCTTAGGCGGGAAGACATCATTATCAGTCACCACATAGTACTTACTATGGGACTCCGTCATTGAGTGGAATACCCCTTTATTATATAAACACCCTGTATTTCTGGAATCAAGCATTAGGCTATCTATCTTATTTTCAGTTCGTAATTGCATTAATTTAGTAATAGTATCCATATCGCTGCCGTTATCATAAACATGTATGCGATAGGTACCCTCTTCTGTGCGCTCTCTGATAAGATTAACTGTTTTTACTGTAAACTCGGGGCGAAAAAAGCTAGTCACGTAAATGTCTGTCATCGGTATTCCTCAATCATCTAAAGACGAGGGTTATTTGTGAATAAACCCACATTAGTAGTTCATACATTTTCCAGACAGCCAACGGAATAGCAACTAAAAGCGTGACTAACAAAGTAAATAAGACAATGTTTAGAGCTTTCCCATTGAACATATATAACCTACACTGAATAACTGATAAAAAAGTTATCAGGGACTTGAGTGCCCGGATACTTATGAGTTGATATTATTAAGTTATTTTTACCGGCAAAAAGCATACTAATAAGCTCATGCGTAGGAGTCCATTTATGCTGAGGGTTGTCTTCAGCCTTTTGATTAGGAAGGGAAATCAACACAACTCTTTCAGCCAAGCTTTCTATCTTGGATATATACTCTTTAGCTGTCTCCAGATCTACATGCTCTAAAGTTTCATAGCAAACCACTGCATCAAATTTCTTATTTATTGATACGGAAAGAAACTCCCCTTCATGTATCTTATAATCAATGAAGTTTCTATCCGCATACCTCTTTGCCGCTTTTACAAGGTTGGGCATTATTTCAACACCCTCTACATTATAGCCCTTGCCTATTAACCAGAAATCGAGCCAGCCATCAAAACATCCTATATCCAACACGGATTTAGCCTTAGCCCTATTGAGATTCTCTTGGGAGTACTCCATGTGATAACGATCACGGGGAATATGCTCATGCAGTTCTACTGAAGGAAGGTAATTATGTGGCAGGTCTATAAAATGTAATTTTTTCTGTTCTTCTATTGATACTGACATCTCATTCTCTCATCTATAAGGGGCATCTTTTAAGTTTGAATGTTTTAGGATCCAATTTCACAAAATCTTTAAAGCCCTTGGCAAGACCATAGCTTGGGATTCCTTCATATATGTAGTCCCCCGAGTAGTGGTGATGACCAAAAAAATGCAGTCTTGGTTTTACTTCCCTGAGCAAGTCAGTAATTACATACTGGCCTATATCTTGATTTCTTCTCACATATGGGGAAGGGGCCTCATGGGTAATCAAAACATCTACATCTTTATGGCTAATAGCGGTTTCATACTGTGACAGGAGAAAATGTTTTCTTCTCGTCGGTGGTATCTTACTACTATCCTCAGGGTACCAGCGGGGAGAAAAGTTTCCCCCAAACCCTAAGATGTTAATACCTTCAATTGTAACCATCTCTCCATTTTTTATATGGAACAGATTTTTTGGTCCTTTCCCAGCATCAATTTTTTCTATTTCATCCCAATTTTCATGATTGCCGGATATGAAATAAGTAGGAGCCGGGAAATCAGGGTAGCTTTTCTTTTCTGCACCAAGATCCCCAACCTGCACCCAGGCTGTCACATCTTTATGGCTATTCGAGACCATACCTCTAAAAAGGATTCTGAATTCGTAGTGTATATCTCCCAAAATAGCTATCATAGCTTAATATATCCTTTTCCTCTACTTTTTTAAAGGGCTACTCGAATTTTTTCTGTATAATAAATCTGAATGACTCAAACCAACTCCTTCTTATATAACTCATGCCTCTTCATTCTGTCACCTAATGAAGTCTTGTCCATTACTAATCCTTAATAAAACTAAGACTTACGGTACTTGAAGGATCACAACTGTCTGGGCAACCTTCATCTTCAGAGGGGCCGTCATACTCGTCAGAATGAACTGAGTTGGGATCTTTATCCTTAAAATTACATAAACTTATATTTTTCTTTGTCTCTAATATGGAATCCAAAGATTCTATCAACTCAGGTGTCCCTAAAGAATCGTGATGCAACAAGGCAGAATCTACGATTTCACAAATATCTACTTGGGTAAGGCTGTTCTTTATAGTTTCACGAAAGAACGCACTATCAATGTCTTCCATTGCCACCAGTTTCTTTTTCTCATTCCGGTAAAACTTATCTACCTCTTTAATAAACCGAGTGTTCATAACTGCTTCACTAGAGAACGCACAATCATATTAGAACTTTTTACTTCTCTTCTTTTTCTCTTTTTGACGGATGTTGTAGGCTGGGCATAAGTATTCATAGAATATCCTATCTACATCTGAATATTTATTCAGACATACTCAAAGTAATCGATTATAAAATTTACCGAGCTACTTGAAAGACTGCAAATTCGGTGATAATTGCAGTAGCTAATCCGGCAGCAAACCCAAAGTATACGGCGTTTTTTTCAAACCAATTTCTTCGGGCCTTCTTCTGGAGTCGCACTATCTCTTGCTGATATAGCATCTCTGCATTCTTAGCTTGCTTATAGTACACTTCTAGTAGCTTATCGGCCTGGTACAGCTCTACCTGATACCTCTTATACTTAGAGCGGTAAAAACTGTATAAAGCGGCCTTACTGTTACTGATAAGAACACCGGTGGGGACTCGTAGAGTATCTCCGAATTTAGTGAAGAGCACTCCGGTATCGATTGCCATCGAAGGGAAATCTGAGAGTCCCTGTCCTATTTGATCGGGAGTAGTAGTATCCCCAATAAACAAGCTGTCTACAGAGAATCTATCAGGAAGAAATGAATATCTTAGCGGGGGCTCATTTAAGACTGTTTTATTGCAGGATGCCAAAAAAAGCAATCCCAGCATTACCCATAAAGGTTTCATATGTTATCCTATTAAATCTGCTAATCTCTTTGATCTTTCTCTTCTATCATCAATTTTCTTTATTTCTTCTAACCTTTTTACGAGCTCTTGATCTTTAGTTCTTGCTATCGTAACTTCCACAGCGGCCTCTAGCTGGGCTTCCTCTATTCGATCTTTTACGTTATCAATAGCATCCGATAGCTGTCTGTCATGAGCAGGATTTGAGTTTTTCTTAGACGTCATTAAACGAAAAAGAATAAGCAGCAACCCTGGGATCAAGATTAAAAAGTATTTCCAATACTTTTTCATTATTGGGTACTTCCTTAGGAGTATAGCAGCAACAACTAAAGCCGTCCCTAAAACTAGGGCCATAATTTCCAGAGTCATTGCCTGCTCCTTATAGAAAACGTTTATTAAAGGTCTGTTCAGAAGCCTGAACCTTCACTGGCTGTTCTCCATCAGTCTTTTCCTTCTCAGGCCCTTTCCCTAAGCTTTTTTTCACCTCATCGAGACCCTGGTTGGTCTTAATCTTTTCATCACTCATATCTTCCTCTTTCTTAGCAAAAATTTCTTCCCACCGTTGTGAGAACTTAGAAGGATCGCAGTACCTTTCATCGAAAGGCCGACGATCAGATCCCTTACCCATATTATCTCCTATTCCTTATAACCTAGAAATTGCATCATTTTATTAATTGGGGACATCAAATTACGAAAGTACTCTTTATAGTTCTCTTTGGAGAACTTCCCATCATAAATGGCGAACATTAACCCTGGATTAACTGCTTCCTTCGTTACATCCAAGGCAAAAGACTTCTTATCAATGTAATTTCTGGAAAAGAATTTTTCTATATCAGCTTCCACTTTTTTATAGAAATTCTCTAGATCTACCTGCACCTTATCAACGTGCTCAATATACTCGGGAAAATACGTAAGAAACTCCTTATGCTCGTTTATAGATATGAGCTCAAGAATTCTCTTCTTATTTACTCGTCCGTTATTGGATAAGTGGTGTACACTCACATAGGCCGGAGACTTAATCTTCACCCTATTCCAATTCTTATCTACTACAACGTACCCCTCTTCGCTAAAAGGTAATGCCTTAGCAGCTTCAACTGCTTCCTTCAAAGAATTAAAGGAGTAAGTTTGAGGCTTAGGGACTCCAATATCCTGATCTATTTCTTGAAATGTCCGGTTATCGCGGGTACCTATATGGTAGATACGAGTTTCCTTATAAGGTACCACTACTCTGTTATACGGTGAAACTAGCTCAAATATGTAGGTACGATCTTTACAAAGGACTGAGTAGTCCAGGCACTCTACAGCTGCTTCGTTAAACAAATCATAGTAGGTACGGTTCGATTCACTCAGATCATTAAAAAGAGGACACTTTCTAGCATCTATGACACCATTGGTAGATACCCACCAGTGGTCTCTGTCCCACCAGAGCTTGATGATAGAACCATCAAGCTTTTCTTGCACACGCGCTGAAGACCAATCGATATCGGCTGCATACCCTTCTCCATAGTTAAAAAACTTAATAAAGGGAAAACAAACCACTGACCAGTCTTCTTCTCTTAGTATAATACCTCGGCACTCATGCACAAGAGGCTCTGAAAACTTAGAATCGATTTTATAACTAAAGATGACGTATCCTTGATCACGAGTAATCTGTAGTGAATAAGGATCCTTCTTTAGCTTGGTTTCCCAATCCTTAGGATTATCAGCAATAAACTGTTGAATCAGAAGCTTACCCACCATAATATCCTATGCTACAAAGTGATGTTGCCTTATATCCCCGACCTAAAGAGCGGGGTTTTACGTCAACTCCTTGATAAATTTGGTAGTTATCTCCACCGGGGTATATGTAAATTCTAATCCGGACTCATTTCGAAACTCTACGTTTGAACTCATTTTTACTCCCTTCCGTACGCACCGAATACATACTTAACAAATTCTGGGTAATCATTGATCAAAGCGGGTACTCTCTTTCTTATATTGTCTTCTGACATTAAAAACCTCAGTATAATTTTCGAAACAAATATTGCTTTTTCTTTATTCAATCCAGTAAGCCAGAAAGAACCAGATTTTTCAATATTTAATAAGCCTATGTCATTCATTGGATAAAAACGCAGATCATAGTTATCACAACCGGGTTCATTATGTAATGCTACTTGACCTATATTATTGTTGTTAAACTCTATACTATGCTTATACAGGGGATCATGCTCAATATAATATCCTTGGCTCCTATAGTCTCTATTAAAGTCCTTTACAGCGATTTCAATAAAAAGGAAATGTACTGGCCATGCCTTAAAAATTTTAGCTATTCGCTGTTCCATACTTAGATACAGAAGATCTCTGGCTTCTTCTTTGCTCTTATGGTAAAAATCCGGATTTCTCTTAGCTAAAGGCACTACGCCATCAAAGGTATACATTATTCTCCCCTGAGATTACTAAACACTCTATTCATTACCAACCTTTTAGCCAAGTCCCAAGTCTCATTATTCAGTTCATGGTTCCCATTTAAAGAGAAAAACCCTAAAGATATTTTAGCCCCCCCGGAACCCAGCTTTCCTCCTCCAGTATTAAAACACTTTTGGAGGAACTCTCCTACATCCAGGGTGATATTGTTAGAACGAGCGGATAACTCAATATGGTTATCTTCCTTTATAATAGCGAATACAACACTTGTAGTTATCCCGGGCATACGTACAAACTCATCAGCTATAACTGGTAGTGCGTCTCGCTTTGAGCCCGATATAATCCCCACTCCGCTGACAATAGTAGATTCCTCTACTTTTTTATTTTCTTCTAGAAATGCCTGCTGCCGTAAATCAAAAAGATACTGAGGTAGCGGGTAATTCATAATTGAGGCTAGCTTCTGCTTATCTGCTATTCTGATTAATGTCTCGTAAGCTTTAAAATCGAGATCAGTCAGATTGTCAGACATAAGATTTTGAGTATCAGTAAACACCCCGGTCACCAATGCCGTAGCCAACATTTTCCCTTCATCAGTCTTAAAGTCATAGTTCAGACTCTGAAGGTACTCCCAAACAATAGAAGCAGTTGCTCCTACGGCTCTGCGATCTACTTTAGCTTTCTTTGGGTTTTTACCCTTATGGTGGTCAATTACGACTGCGACCTCTACATCATCCTCCGATAACGCCGGTTGGTTTGTATCCGGCCCAATGTTATTGGTATCGAGGAGAATAATCTTAGTACCCTTATCGAAGACCGTATCATCAAGTTTATTCAAGCTCATATCCAACAAAGTAGTCATAGCCTTATTCATTGGATGAGAGATTTCTCCAGAATAAAAAGTTCCTCCACATTTTAATCCTGATAGCCTTAAGAGGACACTTACTCCCCAGGCAGCGGACATCGCGTCAGGATCAGGGTTAGCATGTATTACAATAGGTATTTCTTTTTCGTAATCTTGAAATACCTCTTTAAAATTAATCGGATCAAACACTATTACTCCTCTTCAATTTTTCTCTTTCGTGTAATATCAGTGCTGCTATATTAGGTAAATCGTTCACTAAAACGGGCATACCTAAAAACCAGTTCTCATTCAAAATTTTTATCAGCACTGCCACAGCATGTACATTGGCTGTTTGTGTCTTATCTATATCATTATCTAATCGAGAAAAGTGCTCTTCACTTACGAGGCTATCCGATACTAACATTTTTCCATATAAATGCAGTGTTAGTGTACGGGCTAAATTACTGCCGTCTACATCTCTGCATTCGAGTACATGGTCTTTTATCTTTACTGCCCTGGTAATTGAAAACCTTCCTGAATCATAAGCGTTGGAACCGTGTACGGAACCGTATTCCTTCATAGGTAAATCGGCGGCTTTTGATAACTCAGGAAATTTCCATATACTGTATTTTTTCGTTCTGGAATCTCTTTTTCCGAATATTAAAGAAGAAGAAAGATAAAAATACTCTTCTTCGGTAGCTGCAATTATATGTTTTTCAGCCATAAATCTTATGCTACCATATTAGAGAGTTATTCATAATAGTGCTCATTCTCTTTTTTGAGTCTATTAAGGTATCTTTTTTTATTGTGTTCATACTTCCATTCATAATTTATCCATTTGGGTAATTCACCACGAGGTATAGAACGCACTAAATCAAGTTCGGCTGCTTCTAATGAGTAGCCAGAAAGACACGGTACATTATGAAAATCTTCTTTTTTCATCTTCGCCTAGGTTTCTTCCTTCGCATACAAATACCGAATCTTTTCTTTTTCCTTACCCAACTAACCCATTTTTGTATAGAGGAGTGTGATAAAAGCTTCTCTAAACTGTTGTACTCCCTAGCTAACTCTTTTATATCAAATAAATTATGTATCTGATCAGCGCAGTCGATACATACCAGGATTGTTTCTTTTCCCTTTTTACTCTTTGGCACCAAATGGTGTTTTTCGGTATATTCCGAGATAGGAATATGCCGTCTGCATATAGAGCATACCATACTACTAATATACTTATCTAAAATACTGATTTTAAATTATTTAATCTTCTCTAAAATTGAGTTTAGGAAGTTGGAGGCAAAGTAGGCGTGGCAATGTTCAACATTTTTAGAACAGAAACATTTTAAAATTACTGTATTCTCTTTTCCTTCTTTAAGTAAGTCCGTAAACTCTTTCCGTCTTGTATTCCATCTTTTCTTCAACAAAGAAGCATACCATTTTTTGTATTCTTCTGGAGTTATCTTTTCAAATTTTACTTTCATTACCATGTCCCAATCATCTGGGGCCAGGACATGATCCGGATTATTTTTTATCGTAATATCAATTGAATGGGCCCCAGAATCCCTCATCGTACCCTTCTGAAACATCTTCATCTCCTTCGATATCCATTCCCATCTCATTTGCTGACTTTTTTATATTATCCCAAGACAAAGGGATGCCGTTCTCTTCATATCTTTTTTTAAGTAATGTGAACAATGCCCTCGGGGTCTTTTTACCCTTGCTATTTACAAATTCTTCAGCTACCTCTTCATTTAACTCTTTTTGTATTCGCCAATCTGTAAAAAGCTCGTCTACTGCATGGGTAGCTCTGATGAGATCGGTTTCACTCATCTTTACGCCAGTTTCTTCCTCAATTACTTTTACTAACTTGTTACGTAAAGTAGTGGAGTCATTAATTTTACCTATGATTACTTCTAATGTCAGCTGTCTCAGTCTTCTATCTAAAGACATTTAATATCCTTCCAATGACTTCCCACAATTCAAATTCTTACCGCCAATCTGGGTCAGCTTCCTTAAACCCACTTGATAGTTATCTATCAAAAGCTCAAAGCACCCTCTATATATGCTTAGAAAGCTATTAATAGCTAAGGAAGGGTGCTGCCAATTTAGACGCGGGTTATTTTTAAATTCAGGATGACTTTTATAGAACCAAGGATCTAAAGCCTTCATTTCATAGTCATCCACCAACATAATACCGCCAGGTTTTAATAGCCTCCATGACAAAACCATATCTTCAAGGACACCGGCTGCATTATGGTCTCCATCCACATAGATAAAATCAAAAAGTTTCCACTGTACCCGAAATAATGGCAAGCACTCTGAGGAATACCTTTTTTCTATTTCTACCTTCCATTTATGGGACTCTATATTTTTATAAAAGAGACTAGAAGGATCTGGGTCAATACATGTCAAACTATCATTATCTCTTGTGAGGATATTATCTAAAAGCCAGATGGCTGTAAATCCCTCACAGGTTCCTATCTCTAAAAAGTTGAGTCCTCTGAGTTTATTTTGCTCAACATACTTTTTGTAGTAATCACAAATAAATTTAAAATTATTTTCATGATCCTCTAACCAAAAAGAATGCTTTAGAGATAGATTAAATTTATACTTAGAGACCTTGTTCACCTTAATCCTCTATTTGCGCATACTTTTTAAGTTCCGGTAACTTTTCAATCATATAATTGTCTATCAGCTTGTCTCCGTCTTTTAAAAGACGTAGCCCATAAACAGCGATCTTAAGTCTTGTAAAAGTAGTACTGCGTATTAAGAGATCATTCAAGTAAGATTTATATTCATCTATACTCTCTTCTTTCAAATCGTAAATGGATGATCTTACCCAATTAGGAAGGTGCTCAGTCTTAAACTTTTCGGACCATTTGATTAAGGTATCCCTGTTTTCTGGTATCAGAACAGAATCTGGATCCTTTTCAAACAAGTTACTGTATAGATATAAACGCCACCTATAGCTGCCTACTTTCAGCTCTTCCCTGAATTTCAGTCCCCAATCCTCTATATACCGTAAGAATCTCTTCTTCTCAGATTCAGTTACTGCAGGCATCTTTTATCCTTTGCTGATATTTTTCAATAAATCCCGTAGAAAGTAAATGTTTTACTCCTACCTTAAAGAATGTATTAAACTTGCTGTCCCAAACATGATGGTAGACAGAAGCGTCTTCAATCTTTAAGGTTTCCCATATCAGAGACCAATGGTATTTGGCTAAGTGCCCTTTAAAAGGCAGCACCTTATAAAGTTTAGTTCTTTCTAAAAGAACTGCTAAAGCTGTCTGTCCTAAATGAGCGTAGGTAGTTTCTCTGCCACCATAAGAACCTACCCCAGTGTTTGGTATTAGTTTGCCATTCTCTTCTATCATCTCATCTGCAGACAGTACCGTTTTAAAGATATATTCAATTTCTTCATAATCTAACCCGGCGTGTCGAGGAATCCCTACAATACATTCGTTGAAATTACGAGCAGGCTGCAAATCGTTTTCTTTTAACCACCACTCTGCTTTAGAGAAACCAGGACCACCCGCATCCAGATAAAAAGGTATTTGAAAGCGAATCCAATCTTTTACTTTTAGGTTTTCCTTATACCAAAGAACATCGGAATCTATCATTAATATATACGGTCGGGCACTAAAAATAAAGGGATCAAACAAACGTTTTCCGTAAAGATTTTTTAAACGATATTCATAACAAAGTGGGTAATCTCTCAACTCAGCACCTACTATTGAGTTAGAGAGATCGTAATCGATAATTTTGCTGTTAGGAAAATGTACGGAGAGGAGGGATTTATCTTCTGAAGAAAGAGTACCGTCGTCATGGAAAACGACGTAAAAGTTATGTCTAACGAAATACCAAAAAGTTTTTAACGACCAAAGAGTTCTACATAAGAACTGATCTCCAACAAGCATGTGTACTTCTAAACCCTCGCCTATAGGTAGAGGGGGAGTATCGTAGATCACATCGTAGTCGGGCATGATCAATCATACCCATGAGAACCAACGTAGTAATTGGCGTCCTGTTCGTTTGGCATATCTCTGGGAACCGTGCTTCGATATACTTCGGGTACACCCTCTACGCGCATACGGCCTTCGCTGTAATCCTTTTTTATAGTGAAATTAGGATTAAATGTATTCTCTTGTATATTTCCGACAACCACAGGATCTTCAAAACAAGCTAACACATCACCGCTTTGCCAGCCCCCACGGATAAGAACATTTTTATAACCCTTGCGGCAGGTGCAGAAATCTCCACCGTGCTTATATTCAGCGTCTATATAAAGGACATCCAGGGCTGTATAGTTTTCATACTCCTCTTTACTCACTCCCCGGTCTTCTCCTTTAAAATCCTGAATACTGAAGCCAATATCTAAAGATTGCCACTTTTTTCGGTTCTCCAGAATTTTATCTCGCATACTACTAACGAGTAGCTCTTTTACATAAACAGGTACACCTTGTCTATGCATAAAAAGCACATTATCCTCAAACTTTTTAACCATAGATTTAGAATTACCAATTACTTTTCGGTGAAAGGTAAATCCTATTCTATGTATTAAATGTTTCCAGGGTAAAATAGCCGCATACTGTTCTTGGTCCTGTAGCCCGTTGGTAAGAATATCTATTTTCTCAATAGGAGAACACTTATTTAAAAAGGCCCTCATCATGTTCGTGCTCTGAGGCAGAAAGGGCTCACCACCATGAAAGTGTACCAATATCTCACCGGCATCATTTAGGTGGGTGTCTCTAAAACGAACCCAATCATTGAGAGTAAACTTCTGCTTCTCTACAAAATTAGACTCAAAGTGGACCTTATGAAAGCAGTAGCTACAACGGAGGTTACAATCGAAGAGTAGCGGGTAGGCTACAAAATATTTCATTTTATCTCCTATTTAAGAAGGCATGTATACAATCAGGAGGTATTACTGAATTTGCAGTAGTATTTACTCTTTTTACTTCCCAACCAGATTGGCTAGCTACCTTCTCTTTATTTTTATCTATATTTTTTTGCTTTATGGCATTATGATACCTGCCATCAAACTCTATTAGTATCTTTTCTTCAAACAAAGCTAGGTTATATATATTATCATTTATTCTATATTCAAATTCATAATCTTTGCCAAGAAAATCTAACAATTTTTTTATTTGTTCGTACTTCCAAAACTCTCTCTTTTTTAAAGTTATAGAGACATCTAATAAATTTTTTGCGTTCGCTTTACCTCCTTCGCTCTGTCTATTCCTTCTATATTCATTCATACTTCCTTTAGAAGCACATGAACGAGAGCAATATGAGGCAGCTTTAGCTCCTGTGTTTGACTTAAATTTTTTTCTGCAATATAAACATTCTTTAGTAACTTCTATTAACTTGTCATTCCTTATGCTGTTTCGATAATTAGCCCCACAACTTAAGGAACAAAAAAAGAATTTTCTTCCTTTTCTTATTTGTCTTTTTATCTCAGCATTTCTTTTTTTAACTACAGCACCACACCAATAACATTCTATATCTATTAACATAATAACCTCCTATAACAAAGAAGGTGCTATTAATAGATAATGGAGCTTAAAAGAAAAGAAGATGGTGGAGCTGAGGGGACATGGTAGCCTAATCTTTCGATTAGCATGGACTATATCTTTATCCTATAAGGATATTGGGCGCTCTTGCTGGTATTACAGATTCCTACTCTACCCAGTAGTCTCTACACCTTCTCCTAAAGCGTTAGGAGCTTGGCTCGGGATTAGCATAGCTTTAGCCTTAGCTTTCCCCGAATTCACCCAATTTTATACTGAGTGTTACCACTCAGATCGACCTTTGATCGAACCCCTGTCCGGTTTGTAAAGCCAAATAGCTTCTACATGCTTATCAGATTTTGTATACTCTTTTCTGACCGCAAAACCTGCAACCATGGTCAGAAAGAGGCATAGAGCGTAACTTCGGTCTCCTTCTCTCCTATGCACTTCGGTTTCCTATCCGATTAAATTGGGAATCCTCACTATCGGAGTCATTCGGTTTCCCACGCAGCTTTTTGTTAAGCTGCGATTGCTGGAGCAAGAGCCAGAGCGCTCATAGCAGCGAACTGCAGAGCGAAGCTAGCACCTACTTCACTACCTTTTGTTTCGGCAGTTATTGTTTGAATCCTTTTAACGAGGCCAGGATTCAACCTCGGCATGCCACTAAGATTTTCCACAAACCGTCGAAATCCAGTACAGCCCCATCATTATTTCAAAGAACAATATTTTCTATATATGAATAGATCATTATGCATCTATCTTAATATATCTATTTCTCAGAAGAAATTAAAGGAAAATCCTTGATCATAAATAGAGCAAAGTCCTTCAAATTCTCATTATTAAGGCAACACGAGGCATATTTTCTATCCCTTGCTATCTTACCTAGCTCTACTCTTTCCTCAGCAGAAAGAGTAGCCCTACAGAAGTATATAACCTCTGTTTCTTTCCACTGAGGATCTTTACATGTTACCTGGTAAATAGTATTGAATATGGCGTTTGGGTCATTAGGAACAAACACCATATTCGGATAGTACTTTTTTAAATTACCTATTCTATTGGTAGCCATGTTAATACATCTTACTGACTTTAAAGTCCTTCAGTGTGATAGAGTAATTCTCTTTCTCTCCCTTTATAAGGTACCGGATAATCACATCAGCAGCGACTACAACCGACATGAGTACCACATTCCGGGCCAGGGGGTACTCACAGACATCCTCACCCTTCTTTTTCGGTACCGAATAGTTCTCATTCCACACAACCTCGGCATAGTCCTTATACAGACCGATATGAAGACATTCGATCTTATTTTCCGTTGTGTAATTCTTTACGAATTGACGGGCTTCAGTATTATCGAAGCCATCTATAAAAAGCGTATTGGGCTTTACTACCTTCTTAAGGTTTACCTCTTCAATTCTCTTAGGAAAAACCTCGGGTCGGATACCCATTTCCTGATAAAGCCGGAATTGCAGAGCCTGAGCTTTGAGCTGCCCTACTTCCCGCTTTCCCCAAATCTGAGTATGCCGGTTATGGTCCTCAATCCTATCGAAATCGATACCCACAAAGTTTTTGAATCCTTGGCGTGAAAGATGCGTCACCAGATTAGAACCGATTGCACCCAGGCCACACTGTACAATATGGGCTGCTTCAATCTTCTTTAGGGCACTATCTCCCCTGTATGCCTTTTCATGAGCAAAAGTTTCCATTAGTAACTGACCTCGTATTCCTTTGCTAAAACAACATTCCCGATTACTTTAGTCTTTAACATCTTGGACTCTATTCGCCCTTTATAGGACTTATAATATAAAAAGAAATTCTTTTTCTTTCCGCTGTGGATACCACAGATCAGCGACTTTCCCTCTGCTCTTACCCAAGCTTTCATAGTTTTATGGTCACGTTGGCTTGGGCCTTCGAATCCAGAAGGATGAGTATGAAGAAAACCTATCAGATTGCCCTTGATAGCTTCTTCCCAATTAAAGTCTACTTGAGCTGGGCTCCCCTCGGAATGGTACTTAAGGATACCAACATATCGTTTTCCAATCTTTTTTCCAAACAGAAACCAGCATCTTTCATTAACAAAATTGGGAGCACCCATATTATCCCCTGGTGTTATTAAATCGGTAAATTAGTCCTCTTCTCTGACCCTCTCTCAGTACTGTAATAAGGGAGGTCAAATCGTAATCTCTGTCATGCCCGGACAAGCAGATACCGGCTGTCAGTACATGCATACTGGAGTCTTTAGTAACGTAACTGGTGTACTGCTGTCTACCCACTTTGTAGGTAACGCTGTAATGGTCGTTGCGTTCTACAAAGCGTATAAAGTTACCTCCAGCAAACTCTACATTTTTCTTAACCTGATATTCTGCACTGGATTTTTTAGCCTCTTCATCAAACCGATAACGAAGAGTGTAGGCTATCTTATCTTCGATACTCAGCCCAGAGAACTGGATGACCCCCGGCTTCCTAAACTCCTCGAAAGACTTAGCCAGGTAATCCATTTTCATAGGATCCTGACGAAAATCTACGGACTCGTACCAGAAGTTAGCTCCATCAAAACGAGCTATAATCCAGCAAAAGTTTTGAGCCTCATCTTCTGATACAAGGAAAACAGGAACAAGCGTAGATTCGCTCAGTCCAAGCTTATTATTCTTTTGCGGAACAGCATAGTAAACTCCGTCTCTCTTATAGACAAGAACCATTCGGACCTTAGTAAGCATGGAAAGATAGTCTTCTCTTTCCATAAAAGTTGCCTCTTCCTGCAAAGAGGCAGACTTAAGGTTCCTGGGCTGAAAAGTCCACCATCCATCTGTTACCTTGGGGATTTTAAGACGACAGACTACCCCCTCTATACGAGCTACTATTTCTCGGTTTTTATACACCGGAGAAACTATTGTCTGCTCCTTTATGTTCTTTTCCTTTTGCCCTAAGGAATCGATAAGATTTAAGATATCATTCATTACGAAGTGACTGCCCCTTCTTACACGAACAATACGAAATACCACTTATTCCATGATCTACTAAGTCGGAGCCCTTACATGCGGGGCAGCGGCTTTTATATTGATCTGTAAGCTCAAATCTATATGTATCCTCATCTATAAGAAGGTTAATAGCACCAAACCCATCCTCATCGTTAATTCCGAACAGCCCATTAAGGATGCCAATTAAACCCACGGTGGATTTGTTCATCTCCGGGCAATCCCTCACTTGTACTGTAGGATGACCTACTATTTCCGAATTACATGGTACCCGGGAGTTTATAAGCGTCTTTATGCACTCCGGGTCCTTAGACAGCAATTCATTTAACAAATCACAGACATCTTGCGGAGAAATTTTATCTCTATACATACCTAATCCTTATTTTAAAAAGAAGGGCAGACAGGAATCGAACCTGTCTAGGGGCTCGTTTAACGGATTTGAACCATGCACGCCTCGCACCCTAGTACGCCAGTCACTACCCTTCTTTTTTACTTGTAGGAACCGTTACGGGCGATCAAAGGGGTACTCATGATCTCCATAAGCAGCTCCAGCTTCGACTTACGGCTCAGCATCGGGATTAGTCCCGGGAGAGCGTAATAATCGTCATTATTTTCCGGCTTGTAGACATCGTAAGAGATACCTGCTCGATCCAGATTCTTTGTCAAAGTGCTGTCGTAACTCCCGTAGTTACTCGGGACCCACAGGATCACGATATTCGGGCGGACATTCATTGCCTTACAGTAATCTTCGTACGCCTGAGCAGCAGTAGGATTACAGTTTTCACCCTGGTCAGTGATAATCACAATCTGTTCCACGTAATACTTCTGTGCCTCAAGAAGCTTAATACCGGCCCCTACAGAGGTCCGACCTCCACAGCGCACCGGACGAAAAGCATTCTCCCAAGCAGTAAGAGTACGGCCCGTAGCACGGATTTCCATAGGCATTGTATCAAAAGCTGCGACATACAGGTCATTCTCCGTAGCTCCGGATACCATTGAAGCAGCCCTCTTCCCTACCTCAAGCGCCATCTGCATAGATCCGGAGCGGTCTACCAGGATAGCCGTAGGCATCTTGATAGCACCGCTCTTTTTGATTTGCACGTCAGCAACATCATCGAGAGCCTTCGAAATATCAGCGTCCTCAATGTTTCCTGCCTTCTTTGCAGTCTTTGACTTCAGGGCCGATACACTCTTGCTCTTCTTTGCCTTTTCAAGCTTTGCCTGAATCAGCTTCTTGATCTGAGGATTATCGTAAGCACCATGATCCTTCAGAGAAGAAACATTGTTGATTACTTCCTGGGGAGACATGCTGTTGATCAGCGCCACCAGAATTGAAGGAGTAATCTGCTTCACAAGACCCACAGCAGTCGTGTAAGGAATCTTATGCTTTACGATAAGCTTTGCTGCTTCGTCCGGTGACTCAGCCTCTGAGATCTGGGCATATACCGTAAAACGGCTGTCCTCAGGGTACTCCTTCTTGAATAGTATCTGGTTTGCCCTTTCTGAGGGCTTGACCCGAAGAGAGGCGTACAGAGCCTTCAGATCATCAAAGTTACGGCCAGCGACCTGATCGAACTTATCGTTGTCCTTCTCCAGCCAACGCAAGTACTTAATAGTTTCGTTCTTGAATGCCGTAGGGACATTCTTGAACAGACCGACAGTTTTTACCGTCGATACGCGCTTGCTGACCTGCTTACCCTTCTTATTCCGGACCTTTTCATTGGTCTTCTGGCTGACCTTGACCTTCTTACCCTTGACAAAACCCAGGATGCGACGCTTCATATAGGCCGGTTGCTTCTGCCAAAGACCCAGACCCACTTCACGATTTTCGATGTAGGGGTCAACAATCAGCATGGATGCAAAGACTTCCTTGTGATCTCGAATATCTCCATTTTTCTCATACCAGGAAGCAAGGTGCGAATAGAAAAGCGGATCCTGCTCCTGAAGATTCTTATGAATTTCTACAGCCTTCTCAGTGTCCCTGTGGGGGCAACTCAGAAAGCTGTTCAGCATCTCAATACGAATATCCTGTTCCTGTGCATTATTTGAAGTCATTGCGTACTCCTTATTTTATTTGATGTTAGAGGGCAGTCGAAACTGCCCGAGTTTACCCGAATACAGCAGCCGGACGAACGGTGATATTTCCATCCTTGTGGAACTCAACCTCGTAGTCTTCCAAATCAGAAATGTTGATGTCCAGAAATTCCGCAATTGCGTTCTTCACGTTGTCTGCGGATACATTCTGTGAATTGACCTGTGCCGGGTTTGCGATACCAATTGCCTGGAGACGGTCTTCACGGAAAACGTCTTCAAAGTTCTCTTCGTAGGACTGACCATCGTAACGGATGTGAATGGTGCTCATAATTCCTTCCTTTCAATCAAATGAGTCAGAGCCGCAGCTATCATATGAGCAATCGTCATAGCTGCTTGAATTTTCGTAATTGTTCACATTTCTTTCAAAATCATTATCTATTCCGGATTCCTCAATAGTAATCCTCTGTGTATCGACAGTGTCTATTTCTTCATCAGGGACAAAAGCACCCTTTTCTTGGGTAACCTCTGTGCCCGAAAAGGTGACATCTTCTATATCTGTAATCTGTTGGTAATCTATAAATTTTTCCACTACTAGGTACCAAAGTAGTAGCTCTTCTAAAAAACCAACATCCTCGCAGTAATTCCCAACCAGCATATGAGTAGGGGCGCAAAAAGTACGGCGAGCTCTCTCGTTTACTTCCTGTTGGGTTTGGTAGAAACCATTAAAATCCTTCCGTAGACAAAAACCTATCTCTTCGGTATCGTAGGTCCCTGTAAATAGAACCTGGTAGGTTAAAAGGAATACCTTTTCAGTTACGTTATTGTCAGAAAGGATTTCCCTAACCATCTGTTTAAAGGAATCTTTCTCTTTGTTTTTTATATCAATTGTACCCTTCTGAAAAAGAAGAAGAAGATTCCTTACCTTAGCTGAGTACTCTTCATAGTACGACCGAGATTTTTCAGTAACATGATAATAGTTCCTGGTAAATGGCCACCACCCTTTTTGAAGTTTTACAAAGAGCCCTTCCGTAGTCATATCTTCCAAAAGGCTTTTTTCCGCTTCAGTAAGTAACCGGTCGTTAAGCCCGCCCTGCTGCTTAGAAAGCTTAATTGCATGAAGAATAGCCACCGTCATTCTTGATACTAGCTCGGTCATACTGTCTCCTTTTTTATTGTGCATGACCAATATACTGATTTGAAATAAGTAACTAAAAAGAAAAACACATTTTTACATAAAAAAAGGGACCCAGAAAAATTTCTAGGTCCCTTTTTAAGCCGTATCCGAGTCAAAGATGCTGTTTTTTTGTCACTGAACCATAATCAGTTGCCTTATCCACTTGGCTACCCCCGCGCCTCGGAGCAGTATAATGCACCGGGGCGCGGGGGGTGTGATTCGAACACACGAAAATGTAAGCATCGGCTGTTGGAAGATACAGCTTAAATATAAAAAGTATGGCACCCGAGTAGGAATAGCGAGACTTTTGATCTATTACAAGTAGATTGTGTATACCATTCCACCATTTTGCCAATTTTGGCGGCAAAACCAGGATTCGAACCTGGAAAAGTATGTACGCTATAAGTGTTAGAGGGTGCTACACTTTTTTATTCAAAGAACGAGGGCAGAAGCCCTGGAAAAAAGTTTGAAAAAATATCCGAGTTTTTGAGTGCCCTCAAGGTTTGAGGATACTATTCAAAGAACTATTATAAACCGTCAGAACCCTTGCGGGATTATTGTCATGAAAGGCTCACTCAAGTCAAAAATGCGGCAGCTTGAAAGCTGAGCTACTCCCCCACAGGGCCCCCCTTGACAAGTCGGGGACGGTATTAAGGTCCTTCCGAAGAAGTCGAGAGACCCAGTGGGGGAGTGTGGAGTCGAACCACAGACTTTTTGCTTTTCAGGCAAACGCTCTACCGATTGTACGCATCAACAGTTAGAGAGTGAACGCTTTCAAAGATCATATATAAACCAGAAAACTGGTAGATACCAAATGCCCCGGAAAACCGGGGCTAACTTGAAATCACCTACACGAGTCAAAGGTGCTCATTGGATTGCCCTCCGGGGGTCGAACCCGGGACCGTTGGTTAGAAAGAACCAAAGCTCTATCCGACTGAGCTAAAAGCATGTAAGCACACACCATTAGAGTGTAGACAATTTCAAAGATCTCGACTATTGTCGTAGGCCCTTTGGCCTAACAAGCTGGCAAACCGTTTTTTGATCCTGGCTCGCTGCGTTGTCTTTTCTAATATACCCTTTTACTAATTTGTTTTAAAGTAAAAAAGTTAATTCTTCCAAAAAAGTCTTGCACGAGTTATCGATGCTACAAAGGAACCTATCAAGGGAATCGAACCCTCAACTAGTTGGTTAACGGCCAACAGCTCTACCATTGAGCTAAATAGATATGTAAGCATCAGCGGTTGGAGTGCAAAACTTTTTTCAAAGAACAGGGAGCTTTCGCTCCCGTGATTCTAATATACCTATTTGATCGGCCATATTCAATCAAAATCTTATTGACTTCCACCCCCACCTGAAGGAGGGGGAGCAGTCAAATGCCCATCATAGGGCAGGTCCGCATAGCGGAAGGTCGTCGTCACGATCTCCCTGCACTTCTCGCAGATCCCTTTCGACTTCTCGCCTTCGTGGTATCTCTTCATCACATTTGCCCAATGAGACTATCGCTCGGAATGTGCAGGTTATGGTGAAGGTTGCGAATGGTTGTAAGGGTCAAGTGCCTTTTCCGGGAGAATACTTCTGATACCCGATTTTTCCCACCAAAGTACTTGGCTATGTCAGCCTGCCTCAGTCCAAGTTGATCCATTCGGAATTTTATGGCCTCGACAGGATCGGGAGGAGGAACGGGGCAATGCTCGTTCTCGTATGCCTCCACGAGAATGCTCAGCACTTCCAACTCATCGTATTCTTCAGTGCCTGGTTTGGCATCGATTATTTCATCGATCCGGGCCAGTGCCTTCTTCAAATCTTTCTTGCTTCTTATAGGCTTCATAGTCATATCTCCCGCGCATCGATCTTGTCATATTCCTTGTGAGTGCCGAAGAAGCGGATGTACACAGCCTTCATCCGGAATTCTATCTTCACAATGAGCCTGAATGAGCCTCCCATGATATCAAAGACTACCCTTCCATTGCCGACTACGCTCGCCTTGGGGTAATCTTGCTTGATATCATTGAAATTCCTCCAATTCGCGTGCCTCGCTTCGTCATGCCATGCTTTTAACGGCTGCCAGTATTCCCGAAGCTTTGACTTCGCTATACCATAAAGTTCCCGAAACGGGAACCCTGAAAGTTCCTTGTGCGACTGGTCGCCACCTTCAGGTATTTTTTTCTTATTCGAATTCTTCGAAGATATTTATGGAGTACCGACCGAATTCCTTTTCATCCTCCATCCAATTAGATGACCTCAATTTAATAGGGAGTCTCCAGCTTATGCCATACTTAGGATGGACACCAAAGAGCCACTGATAAGGCTCAGAATAACCCCCTAACGCCTCCAGAGCATACTCATCTGTAGCCGCCCAACTACCATTCATAATTACTTCTCCATTTGTATGCTGACTAACAGACGAAGTATGGAAGTGGCCGTATAAGAAATAGTTCGGGATGACACCCTTAACAGCGCCAATAGCATTTAATCTACGTGTTTTGCGCTCAATACCGTAGTGGGGTATTGAGTTCCAAGATCTTATGTCATCTCCATGATTAAGCACAAAATTCCAGTCATATATAGTAACGCCTGCAGACCAGGAATCCGGAGCAATAATCTTTAGCCTATTTTGTTCTATCAATCCCTGTAAACGTGTAGCAGCGTGCATTGCTACTAAGTAATCCCAGTTATCCTGAGCGCCTCGATAATTCTTTTTAATCGATCTTCTACCGTGGTTACCGGACACACTGACAAATACAATATCTGGGAAGTATCGGGATAGATCGGTAATCATCATGGCAAAAAGCTCACCCACTCCCATAGCATTCTTCAGAGAGTTTTTCCATTTACTATGATCGGTAGCTTTATGTATGTCTCCATTCACGTAATCCCCGAGCCCGAAGATATACAATCTTTCGAACTTATAATTTTTCATATTCTCTATTAAATGAGAGATCGTTGTGTCGACTATACGCTCAGCTCTGCGGCAGGCTACGTCAAAATTGTATTCTTCTAAGCTTTGTACTCTTTTGCTAAGAATTTCCTGATCTCCATGGGAATCAGAAAGCATAAGCACTGCCGATTCAACAATATTTTGGTTGCTGCCGTGATTTAATCTGTATGGAGCAAATGTTGAAAAAGGTGGCTGTGACTTTACTATAGAGGAAAGAGATTTAAAAAGTGTGTTTTCTCTCTGCAGCTCTTTTAATTTTGACCGTAGTTTTGAATTCTCATCCTGGACCCTTAATAAGGCGGCGTCCTCTGCCCCCTCATCTTCGACAGTGTCTATATTGTCATTCTTATACTGTTTCGGATTTGTACGAGTTAGGACACGATGCTTAAAACTTAGCTTTTTGTTGTTAGGTTTCATATTAGTCTCCAGTGATGAGATACTGCTATTCTGCTTTAATGTATCAATTGGAGACCAAAAATTAAAGTACACCAATAATTTTCGGCCTAAATTTTACTCCCCTACCATAAAAGTTGGCCGTATTAAAAGATAATGGCCGAGCATAAGAGCATAATCTACTAATGATTTTAATAAGATAGAGACCGCATCGAGGAGAGCTGCTATGAAAAAAGAATGTACTTTTAATTGGTTTGGAACAACGTGGCGTTGCATCAGAGAAGACAGAATGGATGAAGATATTTTTGGGGGAGAGCTAGATCCCTCAGAAAAAACAATTAGAATAAACGGTAAATATGATGATGAAACTTTTTTAGACTACCTGCACCACGAACTTATGGAGGGAGCCCTGTTTTACCAAGCTTGCTGCTTTACCAGGTTCTTCCCGGATAAAAAGGACATTTTTGTGATGGACCACACACAAATGGACTTAATTAGTGGTAGCGTTCGAGGAGCTTACGAAATGATAAAAGAACGCATGGATGTACATCTTTATAAAAAGAAAAAGGCTGTGAGAAAAACCACAGCCTCAAAAAGCAGAAAAGCTACTAAAAAACCTTAGTCACCAAGTAATTCAGATTCACCAACTCCAGCTTGCTGAGCTACACAATCAGGGCACATGAGTTCGAATTCTTTATTGTATTCGAACTCTTTGTCCATTATACCTACAAACATATCCGTAACTTCACCGTCTTCGTTAATACCGATAGTGCAGGCATCCCCATCTTCGGCTAACTTAAACCAATAAATGGTTTCTCCGGTATCAGATTCTGCGGGATACGGATCTTCGGTGTAACACCTTGAACAATAAGGCTTCATAACTTACTCGTAAGCTTCTTCTGTGACTTCGATATCTGGATATGCTTTTTTAACAGCATCAGCAACCGTTTTCTTAAGCTCGTCTAAAGAACCATCATACCATTTTGGTGAATCAGAATACTGATTAGCTCTAGCTAGAGCATTTCTTGCTCTACCGATATCATTGATCGGGAAATGGTCAGCATTATCTAGCACTTTTGGATTCGTGTGGTCAAATACTGGATTTGGTCGGCTTCTTTCCTTAGCATCGCCCTTTTCGCCTTTAGGTTTTTTACCAGCTTCTTTTGTCATTACCTCAAGAGTATTAGATACAACATCAATCTCACTGGCTTCTTTTTTAAACCCCTTGGCTTCGACCCGTTCAGCTATCTTGTCCAGTAAGTCTATGACTTTATTCATACTTACATAACTCCCTAAAATGAAAAAACCTAGTGTTTATATAACACTAGGTTTTTATATTAGTAGATAATTATCTATGAATCTATACAGGAGTATGCTTCGCTAAGTCTTCTCTTTTAATCTGTAGCTTTTTACATATTTCATCAGGATCCTCGTTTTTCGCCAGTAGCTCAATAACCTGATCCGATAGTACAAGATCCTTTGCCTGGGATTTTAATGCTTCCATTACAGCACCAAAAGCCCCCTCTGAGACATTAAGTAACAGCCCTCCAGTAAACTGAGCAAACATACTAAAGTTTTCTCTAGCAATCTGATCATTCGTTAAGCATAATGAATAGATAGTTACATTTCGTTTTGCTGCAGCAGCAACGGCATCTCCCCAGCTACGACCGCACTGGCATACATTTTCGCCATTACACATACCATGAGCCGGGGCATCTCCTATCAAAAATGCTACCCTTCGTGAGCCCTCTCTCCATGACATCCCCTCGACGCCATCTATGACACCGTCTATGATAGCTTCGGGCGTATCCCCGCCCCCGGCTGCTTCTAAGCTGTTTAAGGGATCCTGTATATCACTAGGCTCTCTTAGATCGAAGACACAAGTAACGAAAGAAAAATCTTGTGTAGGGTGATCTCTATACACAGAAAGACCTACTTTTACACTCAGTATATATTCAGAGGATAACTCCTTAAGAATGTCCCTCATCTTATTCTGGGCTTCATAGATTAAGTTTCCCATAGACCCCGTAACGTCTACGATAAACAACACATCTAGAAACTTCGGCTTAATGATTTTTTTATTCATTTGATCCTCCTACTGGGAGACCACTGAGGTAACCTTCTTTATCTCCTTCGATATTTCTCAAGCCTTTGGATACATAATATGAGAACTCATCCTGGAAGACAAAATACAGACGTATTACGGCTGAAGGCTTTTCTTTCCAATAGGTAACATCTCTCGTATCATTTTTTATCTCTTGGTCTATCTTGGCACCAGCCCCGACACCCACTTCTTTAGATGGAGGAGGGCACATAAGATCACCGGAATTATACTCATTATTAACCTCACCAATGGCATCCAAAGAAGCTTCCATAGATCGAAGAATACCCATAGATTTAGATCTTGTTTTAGCAATCTTCCCTCTTGTTGGCTCTGAGCTTGAATAGAATGCTGAAACCTCAGAAGAACTGTTGCTTGTTTTTACTTCCCCAAGGCTACACTTATAGGTAGCAGGAATACTACGTTCATGGGTACCACCAAAATCCCAAAACTCTCGGTAAGAGTTAAAAATATTGTTTGATTTAGGAAACTCATTTTTATATCTATTTCCAGGCTCTGGATAAGTTATGGCTTCCATCGGGCGGTAAAAACAAAACCCAAAAGCAGGGACTGTGTCTTCTTTTCCAATTACCAACTCAGGTATTGATTTCGACATTTCTTCCGTAAAATAAAACTGCCGTACAGTTCCATCCGGTTGCCTAAACCCATCCATATACATTGGGGTGGGATCGGATACATAGTTTTGCGCAGGCCACTTATAGTTACACTTCTCGCAAAAATGACCTTGCTTGAATTTTTCATCATGGATAGGGCACTTATCCTCTATCTTTTTTATACCATACCCTGATACTCGTTCTCCCGTAATTGGGTTCAAGCCTTTTACAGAGGCCAAGACAGCGGTACGGGCTGGATCATTCATAGTCCAGTTAAACCACAAGCCCCACTCAGGATGGACAGGAATTACGTAGGAGCCTTCTCCAGGAACCCAATTCTTTGGGTGTTCCTTTAGGTAATCCACCGGCATTATGGGAATAGGTATCCCAGTAGGTAATCCGTCATTATCTTTTTCTTTTTTCTCTGCACGCATTATAGCTGCATGAAATCCATTGATAGATATAAGCCTTTTCATCTTTGGAGCCACGGAGAACCCCAAAGCATCTTTCAGTGCCTTCATAAAATCTCCTAGTATAAAGAAAAAGAGGGGATAAAACGCTGGTTTCCCTCGCTTTCCTCCATGAGGCAGGGATTTGTCAGTGTCCCTCCCAGCAAGATGCGAGGGATTCCTCCAAGCCGACCCTGTAGGTAGCTTTTTCGAATATCCTTGTCGTAGCGGACATCCTTGTACTCGCTGAAGGAAAGCAGATTCGATGCTCCTGAAGCGTCTCTTTCCGCCACCCACATCTCGTCTCGACGCAACAGCTGCTGATCCATGAGCAGAACGTCATGAGTCGTCAGCAGCAACTGCGACCTTGTTTCCGTGGAGCAGTTGGACAAGTATGCATCGAGCAGTCGTCGAGTCAGCAAGGTATGCAGACTGCGGTCAACTTCATCGATGACATAGACTTTCTTTGTGGTTTGCGCCGAAAGCTCAAGGAAAGCTGGCAGAAGGTCTATGACCCGCTGTGAACCATCCGACTCTTGGCGGATCTCGAATTTGGCCTCTGTTCCGTCCGACTTCGGATGGAAGGTCACCAGCTTCTTCGCAATCAATTCACCGCCCTTACGGGTGACAATGAACCGCTCGTTGATAGGTTCCGTCATCAACCGGACAGTCATGCCTTCTTTCACATCTTCCTGGGGTTTGGTCTTCAATGGCTCCGGCAGAGGGATGTTTTCGAACGGGATCTCTTCGCCGCCCAGGTGGGCAATCCCCGTGTCGAGCTGCGGCAGCATCTCGTTCATGGTGGTATAGAGGGGATGCCCCTCATCGAGGAACTGCCCGAAAGGCTCGAAACGCGAGTCGGGCGCAACCAGCTCGAGCGTGTCCTTGAACCAGTCGTAGACCGCCCGAAAATTGTCGACCTTTTGAGAAACGGAATTGGTCAGGAAAAGTTGGTTGTCCCGGGTCCCTTTGAAGGCGAACTGCAGGAACTGGTCCTTGGTCAACGAATCGTCAAAATTGGGCTTTCCTTCGCGGCGGTCATAGAGCACCTTCTCGCTGGTGCTCGTGATCACCACCAGCTTTTCTTCCAGGATAGCCTTGCGGGTTACCGCGAAGCTGAACTCGTAAATGATCTCGTCGATAAGCAACTCAAAGGCAAAGCGCGAAGGCTGCTCCGCTCCTTTGGCGTCCAATCGAAAGACCTCGACAGGAATCAGGCTGTCAGGCTGAGTTCCTTTGACGACCAATGCTTTGGCAAAACTCAGTGCCTTAAAAAAATTGGTCTTGCCCGACGCATTACCGCCATAAATTGCCGCAACCGGAAGAACCCTCGTTTGGTATTTACCAAGCTTGGGAACTCTGTCTCCATGCTGGCGCTCCCTGCTGGCAACCATCGAAAAGGTGACCTGGTTGCGGAAAGACATCCAGTTTTCGAGTGAGAAACTGACTATCATCTTACCGCCTCCTAAAGTGAAATATTCGCTTTATCATGCCCTCAATATAGGCATAGTCGGCCTGAAAGTCAATGTTAAAGAGAAAATATCTCGTTAAACACCTTTTGAGCTAATGCGGTACTCGAAGTTTTTGGTATGGGCGTTACGCCGAGGGTCAATTATGAGTCCGGCATCCCGAATAACATCCAGGTCGTTATTGATTCGCCGTCCGAGCTGGGCGGGCTTTTTGTACTCAAACTCGAGGTTGAACTATTTACAACCCCGGCCGACCCCTCTCTTCTTATTCGACGTTGAATGGATCTTTGAACTGAGCAGGAGTGCTTCTGCGCCTTTTAAGTCTTGGTAAGTCGTCTGCATCCTTCATTGCATCGAGGTCTTTGGCGACCGTAGGCCACTGCTTCCGAAGAGCTTCCATACCTTCTTTAGCAAGCTTCAAGATCGCCTGCTTATCACTTAAGCTGTCCTTCTGGATTAAACCTTTGCGGACAACTATATGAATGAAAGCCTTTGCTTCATCGGAAATGCCGTCGAAGCTTATCATGCACTTATCACAGTACCCTCTATACAAGTCTCTTTCTCCACAGATAGGGCATACTTCTGCTGAAAGAGATTCAGGATCAAGTTCATTGATTTTATAGACGGGTACCGGGCCACCTTCAACGGCTATGCTGGTCTGTACTATGTTTTTCCGGGCTCGCTTTAGAAGGTCAAGAGAAACAGCTATGTTAATCTTAGCTGTCTCTGAAGCGCTCTCTCCTGCCTCTAGTACTATGAAAGGATGCCCACTGGCTCTCCTATTCAACTCTAGGGCTATCTCTTCGTCTCGGCTCTCTGCATAGCTCGTAAGAAGCTCTTGATCCTTCCAATTCTTTATAGGACGCTGAGCATTTAGTATTTGAGCTATGGAGAGGTCGTTAGTGCTTTTGCTCTCCGTTTTCGCAGGTTTTTCTTCTTCCTTTTCTTCTGCCGAACCATTCTTAAGAATATCACAGGCTACCCTTACTTTTATTGAAGGGGTATCCTTACCTGTTACATCCTTTAGGGGACCAGTAAGCACGTTGAGCAAATAATCCGTGGTTACGGCGGGAGATTGCAAAAGAGAAAAACCCACGTCATCCACAGACACGCCGACTATACCGAGAGCTTTTTTAAGAAGGGACTTTGGGGTGCCGAGGATTTTAGAAGCCTCAGCAATACGTGAGGAAATAATAGATGTAGCCATTACATCTCCTATCTGTTTGTAACCTTTTTAGGGTTACGGTTACGAGTCCAAGTTACGGTGGCTCTTCCGTACATGCCTTAACCCCCCCAAGCAGAAGACCAAACTAGAAATGATCTTACTAACGTATCTTACAGAAGCTTGAGCAAAGCTGACTTTTTCTTCTTTCATTTCCCTTCGGCGGCGCATTTATGCGGCTTAGTCTGGGGCGCGGCTTTTCTTAAAATAGCCTTTGCAGTTTAGGGCTTTGAATTCTTTCTTAATTCCGGCACCCCCCTGTATTTTTTGTCCTTTTTCCTGCGCCGCCACGGTCATGCTGGTACAGACTCCGCTCTATCGTCATCTCCCCAAAGCAGGTCAAAAAGCTCTTGGGGACCTTGCCCTTGTTGCGCAGCAGTGTATCCTCATGCTCAAGAGTTGCCTGGTTTGTATCGAACGACTCCACATAGCAGCGCAACCCTTCCGTGGCAGAGGCCGATGCCGCTTCGCTGAGATTGCTGGTCATCTCCTCTACAAGCTCGGCGTTGAGCTGCGAAAAGTTGAAGTCGTGGCACAAATCTACCATTTTTTGCTTAAATGTACTGACAAAACGATCGACTATTCGGCCAATAGATATCATCGGATCCTCCTGAGTTTCCCTTTAACTTGTTGTTCAATAAGCAGTTAGGGAATACGATGGGGGATCCTTTTTTCATGAATACATGCGTAAAATCGAGTCTACACCCAATGTTTAAAAAAATGCCTAACATAAATGAAGAAATAATATACACTGCGTAAATAAATAGCTGATCTATAAAATACGCTCCTAATCTCCGGCCAAAGGTGGCATATTTAATCTCACCGGTCTCTAAAACTTATAGAAATTTAGCATGACTAAATTTCATGTTTAGTTCTCACTTCATTGAGACAGCTCCTTTCCGCTTACAGCGGAAAGGAGTCTTACACTCTCTCCATGAGCTTTAGTTACCGAGGACCTCCCGGTACTCTCAAAGACTTAAAAAAAAAAGTCTTAGCATCCAGTCATACTCGCCGGAGGCGGGTATGCAGCTACGCCACTATGAGATATCCTAATATACTTTTCAACAAGAAAAAATAAAATAAAAGTATAATTTATTTGATTTTGCTAAATTTCTACAGGTTTATTATAACTGCTAAATTCCCATAATTATGCCTTAGGCCTTTCCCTAATCTCTACCATATCCTTAATAAGGTTATAGTAATCAGGACGGAGAGGCTCATCTTCATAGATCACAATCTTGGAGGAAAGCTCTACGTCATATTCTTCGTTCATAATCTCCAAGATATCCTTCACGCAAGCTTCACGAGCATCATTATTAGGAAAGATTACATCCCCATTTTCCTGGGTTTTCATTTTTCCTTCATCATCCTTAGCGGAATACTTTTCCATAATCTGATACTTTGAACGAATAATTACTCGCTGGTGTGCTACGAGCTCATCAGTTGCTTGATTCATTTCAAGGCACTGCTTAGCGGTGAGCTCTCTCCCCATGAGGTACTTAAGAGCTGGCATAAAACTTTCATCTGCAATCAATCCATTTTTGATCTTCATGTGATCTTTCCTCCAATTTGAGATTTAAATTTTAAGAATAGCTAATAGTCTTAGCTTCATTATCAGGGATGGGCATATAAACGTACGCAGCTCTCGTAGCGTCCACAAAAGTAAGTCGACCCTTATCTACGTCATAGATTATCGATAATGTATTATCCGGATTATTATCCGGACTTTCTCTTATATCTATACTACTTCCTATAATAGATCCACTAGAGATAATACCCAAAGGCACACTGAGGGCTCCATCAATGTATACGTTACCCGCTACACTAAGAGTTCCATCAAAAGTGGTATCACCTGATACTTTTAGACTACCTGCTTCGATTTCACCTTCTACAGTAAGATTTCCAGGATCCTGATCACCCTCTGTTATAGATACACTACCACTAAAGGTAGATGACTGGGCATTTATATTACCAAAATCTGCGGAATAATAACCAGGCTGATCGGGCTGGCCTTGTATAATATTACCATTTATGGTAGTACCCGCAATACCCGCATTTATGGTTGATACCTTTAGACTGCCTGCGGTGATTTCACCTTCTACAGTAAGATTTCCAGGATCCTGATCACCCTCTGTTATAGATACACTACCACTAAAGGTAGATGACTGGGCATTTATATTACCAAAATCTGCGGAATAATAACCAG
>Ga0081527_100164_pt1 | contig 53654 bp, 44 predicted proteins | sample HotLakmasection5_FD_70992 | JGI IMG/M metagenome (GOLD analysis project Ga0081527, IMG submission 70992) | Hypersaline microbial mat communities from Hot Lake, Washington, USA - Section #5 (SPADES assembly) (version 2) | ecosystem: Environmental > Aquatic > Non-marine Saline and Alkaline >... | reverse complement strand
ATCCAAACCTATGTATGCTACATTCAATGGTTTCATAAAAGGACCTCTGTGAGTTATTTTACGATTAGTGAGATAAAACTAAGATAACCATACAGGGTGTCCTTTTTCATATTACCATCCCTTCGGGGCCTTCGTGGCAGGCCATGGTTATGAACCTTGGCACCATGTCATTAAATCTACCTCAATACAAACTCCCCTCTTTGCGAAGCGCAAGCGACGTAGAGAGGGGCCTTCGGATGGGGCCTGCCATCCGTAGCCTTCTGCGAAGGATGGTGAGTCCCCACTCTTACCCAAGCACCAAATCTTCAGGTTCACTCATCAGGCTCATTTTTCTGAACTCCGCACTGGTATGCTGCAGCTCGCTGAAAGTGCCCGATGCAATAATACGTGCATCTTTCATCAGGTGAATGGTATCGCAGTTTTCAACGGTGGTAAGCCGGTGAGCGATCATTATGATTGTTTTCTCCCCCTTAAGCCGCTCGATCGCATCAATCACATACTTTTCCGTGATATTATCCAGGGCAGATGTAGCCTCATCCATTACCAGCACCTGCGGATTGTGATACAGCGCCCTCGCAATGCCAATGCGCTGTCTCTGCCCGCCTGAAAGGCGAATTCCCCGCTCTCCAACCCGTGTTCGGTCACCTTTCTCGAGCTGCCCAATAAGCTCGCTCAGCTGCGCTGTTTCTATAGCTGTCTTCAGGCTCTCTTTATCAATCTGATCATCGGGAATTCCGAAGCAGATATTTCTGCGAATGGTATCGTCCAGCAGATAGATCTCCTGGGGGATGTAGCCGATATTTTTTTGCCACTGCTCCGTGCATTCATACACATTCTGTCCGTCCACCTCAATCGTGCCTTTTTGAGGTTCGAGCAGGCCGAGTATCACATCCACAATTGTGGTTTTTCCGGCTCCCGACTCCCCGACAAAAGCGACGGCACTGTTCTTTTCAATGCTGAGACTGATATTTTTTACAGCGGGAAGCTTCGAATCAGGATAGACAAACGTGACGTCTTTCAGGTCAATTTTATTCTCAAGGTGAAGCGGGGATTGCTCCCCATTCTGTCCGTTTGTTTTTCTCTTTTGGTACTTCAGCTCTGTATCCTGCTTTTTCGTATAGAGGTTTTCGAGTCTGTTGAGGTCGAGCCAGATCTGCTCGATAGAGTGCTTATTGAAACGGATACTGTTTACCTGATCGATCAGGGAGAAAATGGAAGGCTTCAGCTTCATAACAGCGGCGCCAAAGAGGGCGATGGTTGGAACAATGGTTTCAGGGTCCCTGCCCTGTAATATCATGGCTACGGCGATAAAGAGCACCCCACCAAGGGCAAGCATTTCAATAATGCGGACGGGCAGGGCACGCAAAATACTGTTCCAGAGCTCGTAACGGAGAATTTTATTGGCATGCCTGCTGAATACGCCAAGAAAGAACGACTCACGATTCAGAACCTTCGCGTCTTTAAAGCCGCCAAGCCCCTGTATAATCGCCTGCATCATCGACCTGCGATGGCGCAGGGCCAGTGTGCCGAACCATGTCATTTTCTTCTCGGTAAGTTTTAGAAATACAACGGAAAACCCGCCAAACAGAAGTATTCCGAGCCCGGAAATGAGAGGTTCTGCGTAAATCAGTGCCGACGAAATAACCACAATCATAATGGAGTGCAGTAAAATCGCCAGCATCGGTTTCAGGGTCTGGTTGATGGCGCGCGACGATTCACTGCTGATATTACGGATAAGCTCGGAAGAGTTCCGGGTGAGAAACAGCAGATACGGGGAGTTCATATATGCCTTAAACAGACGATTTTGCAGCATCATCACTCGCCTCAGCATAAAGCGGGTGTTAATGTAGTCGTAGAAAAACATGTAGAGGTTTTTCAGGGCATAAATTGACATCAGCACAAGTGCACCGAATCCCACCAGCCTGCTCGTGGTGGTGATATTAAGCGCCTGCAGCATATCACCAATCACAGGAAACCCAAAAACGCGCTCTGAGTCAATAACGGCGAGAACAAAAACAGGAACTGTTCCCACCCCTAAAAGCGCAAGAAGAGACGCAACAATCATCATTCCGAAAAGTGCGATCAGTTTGAACAGATCCCCTTTGGGAAGTAACGAAAGTAATTTTTTTGTTATCTCTTTCATAATAACTGAAGCGGCCGTTCGCTATTGCTGCAAGGTAACCAAGCGGCCTGTTTTTGTTGTCTACTCGGCCTGGTTTAAAATTCGGTACCCGTTTTTCTTAAGGGTCTGCTCTTTCTCAAAAAGCGCAAGATCGGCCCTAATCATATCGTCCACGAGGGCCTCCAGGTCGTATTTCGGCTCCCACCCTAAATATTCACGCGCCCTGGTGGGATCACCTATCAGCAATTCCACCTCTGTTGGCCTGAAGTAGGCAGGATCTACCTGCACCACCACGTCCCCCGTCTCAACATCGGGTTCTGCGTTGCTGTAGCCTTCGGGAGTTTCGATCCGCTCAATGATTCCAACCTCATCCACGCCGTTTCCTTCAAATCGCAGGGTAATTCCGGCTTTTTCAAATGCATGCGATATAAAATCACGTACCGACGTAGTAATACCCGTCGCGATTACAAGATCCTGCGGTTTATCTTGCTGAAGCATCAGCCACATCGCTTCCACATAATCTTTTGCATGGCCCCAGTCGCGCCTGGCATCCATGTTTCCTATATAAAGTTTATTCTGCAGGCCGAGAGCTATTTTAGATGCTGCCCGCGTAATCTTTCGGGTTACAAACGTTTCCCCCCTTCTGGGAGACTCGTGATTAAACAGAATCCCGTTGCAGGCATACATATCATAGGCCTCACGGTAGTTCACCGTTATCCAGTAGCCATAAAGCTTGGCAACAGCATAGGGTGAGCGCGGATAAAAGGGGGTGGTTTCAGACTGGGGAACTTCCTGCACAAGCCCGTAAAGCTCGGAAGTGGAAGCCTGGTAAATACGGGTCTTATCCTGCAACCCCAGAAGGCGCACCGCCTCAAGGATTCGCAGCGTGCCAAGGCCGTCGGTGTTGGCGGTATACTCCGGTGTTTCAAAACTCACCTTTACGTGGCTCATCGCCGCCAGGTTGTAAATCTCATCGGGCTGTGTATCCTGAATGATACGGGTGATATTCATGGAATCGGTAAGGTCCCCGTAGTGAAGGATTAACTGCCGGTCCTCCTCATGCGGATCTTCATAAAGATGATCAATACGGTCGGTGTTAAAAAGACTGGCCCTGCGCTTGATCCCGTGAACTTCATACCCTTTATCGATAAGCAGTTCAGCAAGGTAGGATCCATCCTGCCCCGTTATTCCCGTAATTAATGCTTTTTTTCGTTCTGCCATAATACTTTAATTTAATTCTCTTTTTTACACTGATGAATATGTTTAATGGCTTGAAATTTAAGGCTGATTCCTTTGCTCAGATCCGGACAGTATCTCACTATCCGGACTTCGCAGTTGGTATTTCATTATTAATTACCTGTTTTGTACCCTGTCTAAAATGGTTATGAAAAGCAGTGCGGTTGACGCGATACTGGACGCCAGGCTGATGCGCTCCTGCGGTGTAAGGTCCCTTGACGCCGGTTTTTCGGGCACTATAATGGTTGCCCCGGCGTCTACCGATGGATTGCTCCTTAACCTCAGGAACCGTTTTACGCGATCCACTTCACCGTTTGCATACACAATATAGGCACGATGGCGCTGCCCCCTGTCGGTTGTACCGCCTGCGGCATCAATATAGTTTTGCAGGCCCCTTCCCGGCACAAAGCGCATGGTTACGGGTGAAAGCACCCCCCCCTCAACGCGCACGGTCTGGAGCTGTCGCGGTACGCGGATAATGTCTCCTTCCTGCAGGCGAAGGTCACTCACACCATTGGATTGCTGCAGCGCTTCGTCAAGACGAATACCCACTGAAGTATAAACCGTATCATTAACACTTTCAAAACTGTTAAGGTCTACATTCTCGAGATTAAGCTCGGCCAGCTGCTCCGAACGTTCCCGCATCTCATCCTCATCCAGCTCCCGCGATACAACCTCTAAAATTCTCTGCATGGATGCGCCTTCCACAAAAGCATACTGGGAAAGCCCTCCGGCTTGATCAATCAGGTCAGACAGACGGGCATCGCGGTTTTCCAGTACATACTCTCCGGGAAACTGAACCTCACCCTCTATACGAACTGTAAGCTGCCGCTGGTAATTGGGCTTGGTACGAACAAAAATTCGGTCGAACGGCTGCAGTTCAAATTCACCATCACCATCGGTAAATCGGAAATTCTCATCAATCTCAAACTCAAACACCTCGGCAATCTGGTTTACCTTGGTACGAACATCGGCATCCACAACGCGCCTTGCCACATCCACCCGGTAGGCAGCTGCCTCATCACGAAGGCCGTCTGCAAGGTAGATGGCATCCTCAAGCGACATTCCTTCAAGAAACTCAAATCGATCGGGGCTATTTACCGCACCGGAAACCTGAACGGTAAAGGTCTCCCTCAGGTCAAAAATTGAGGAGATACGAACCAGGTCATCAGCTTTGAGCTCGATATCGGGAGCATTGCCCTCAAGAATATCCCGAACAGAAAACGGAATGCTTTCAAGCATCATGTTGTCCATCTCCCGAATAAGCAGGGCTCTTTCGAGGTATGCATCCTCTTTTACACCTTCGGCTTTATCGAACAGGTCAGACAGGGTCATACCTTCGGTTAATTCAAAATCGCCTTCTCTGTAGACAGCCCCCTCAACACGCACCCTGTTTTCGTAGCGGTCTACAATGGGGTCAATTTCAATCTGATCACCGTTCCGAAGCTCAATATCGCCGCCTTCGGGCCACTTTACATCCGTGAGGCTTCTCTCAATATTCGTTATTCGTCGAATCACAATCCTGTCTTTATAGGCATTCTCGGCAAAACCACCGGCAAACTCCATGAGGTCGGCAAGTGTTTCGCCATCTTTCAGCTCATACAAGCCGGGCCGTTTTACCTCACCATTCAGTCGTATTCTGTTTTGATATGGCCGAACACGAATAATGTCGTTATCCATCACCCGCACATTGTCTTCCTGATTGGCATTTACAATCAAATCATACAGGTCGAACTCCACAGCAACCGAATCGCCCCTGATAATCTGTATGCTTCTCCAGGAGCCAGAGCGGTTTGGCCCTCCTGCGGCGTAAAGCATGTTAAATACCGTAGCAAGAGAAGAAACGGTGTAGGAGCCGGGCTGGCGAACCTCCCCAATCATGCTCACATTCACGCTTCTTACGTTACCCAGTGATACATCGGCATAAGTATTTCCCTCACGTGGATTCTCCAGGTTCAGGCCGGAGTAGATGTTTTTCAAGTTTCTTAAAATCCGGTCTCTGGCCTCAGTGTACTCAAGGCTTGCCACACGCACCGGCCCCACATTCGGGATTCGAATATTACCATCAGGCTCAACAACAAGTGTATACTCGGCTTCAGCCGCGCCCCAGATATCGATCCGGATTTCATCTCCGGGCCCAAATATGTAGTCTCGCGGGGTTGGAATATTAAGTGACGGCTCAAAAGACATGGATGAACCGGCAAACAGGTTGGCACCAAATACCGGGAATCCCTCTTCCAGAATCATGTCGAGTTCACGAACCAGATCCTCTTCATTTCTCTCCTCTACAAGGCGTTGCAGCTCACTAATTAAAAGCTCCTGCTCCAGCGGCGGAAGATCCGATTCCCCGCCAAACATTAATGAGGCATCCTGACCCGACCTCGTTTCGGTACTCGAATCACCCGAGCCATCCCTGTCGGCACCGGTTGAAACACGGCCGAGCCTTGACGTTAGTTTTGAAACCTCTGAGGGCGGCATTCCCCGTGCACGGGCAATATTGCCAACTTCCTGTACGCTGAAGCCCTGCGCCTGCATCTGTCTGTAGAAATTCAGTATCTGTTCATCGGAAAGGTCATCAACATTAACGCTTTGAATATTGCCAAAGCTGACGTTCCCCTGTGCTGAAGCTTCCTGAACAGGCAGCAGAATGGCTGCAGCCGCAAAAAAGGTAAGTAGTAGAAATAGGTAATTCTTCATTGTAAATAGGTATGATGATTCTGTAAAATTAACTGTTGGTTAAGTGATAATTCGCTGATTAATGGGCGTTGGTGTCGAGATTAATCATTTTGGTGACGGTTTTCATTACGATTGTCAGATCCATCAGAAATGTGTTTTTCTGAACATATATGAGATCGTAATCAGTACGCTTGCGCATATGTGTTACGCTGTAGGTACCGCCCCTGAAACCTTTTACCTGTGAAAATCCTGTAACCCCCGGCTTCACTGCATAGCGATAGAAAAAATCGTCGAAAATTGAGTTCCAGTAGGCACACTCTTCTACCGGATAGGGCCGCGGCCCCACTAAACTCATGTCCCCCTTTAATACATTGAATATCTGAGGCAGTTCATCGAGATTCAGCAGGCGCAGCAGTTTGCCAAACGCGAAGATTCGGTCATCATCTTCAAGAGTAATATCCGGCTTTCCGTTGGTGGGTTTCGCTGCATTTTGCTTCATCGTTCTGAATTTGTAGCAGGTAAAAACGATACCGTTCTGGCCGGTTCGCTTTTGTTTGAAAAGAATAGGCCCCCGGGAAGAGAGTTTAATTCCGAGCGCAATTAAAGGAAACAAAAAGAGGCAAAATATAAACGCAATACCCCCAACAACAAGATCAAAGGCTCGTTTTCCGCGGTATTGCCGCACCTTTAAATTTTTATAAATAGCCGGCGTAATCCCCTTCCCGATTTTTACAGGACCGGTATTTTCAATCAGTTCAGACTCCTTCTGAAGTTTTTCCCGAACCGTCTGAACGTCATTGGTTGATGGATTCATTCTATGCTTGTTTATCACGAAAATAGATAAGTAGACAAAATACTTTCTTTACACTTTACTTACAATGCGTTTTAATGTTTCCTGATAGCTCACAGATGCACTTTTCAAATAAAAACTTCCATTTTCTCAAAGATTTGGGTTTGCCTTTTCAAAACTACCGCATGAAGAGTGTTCACCTTTTTGCAATCGTTAACTATAAAACTGATCAGCATGATGAAAATTAATGAATCCTGAGCCGAAATTTTAATTTTATTTCATGATTCTATTGCGGTTAGTAACTTCTTCAGCGAAACTTGAATCATTGTTTTTTAAATTCCGTTCATGCTTCTATTTCTCAAAACGCACCTCTCTGATCTCCTCTCTGTTTTTGGCATACCACTCTATTGTGGCTTTTACTCCTTCTTTCAGGCCAATGCTGTACTCCCAGCCTTCCCCGGCAAAACGCGATACATCCATCAGTTTTCTTGGAGTGCCATCGGGTTTACTGCTGTCCCACAAAATGTTACCCTCATGGCCTGTAAGATTCTGAATAAGTTCCGCGAGCTCTTTAATAGAGATATCCCTGCCGGTTCCCACGTTATAAAGGTGGCTCTTCAGCCTGTGTTTGAGGGCATAGAGAACGGCGCCCGCTACGTCATCTACGTGCAAAAATTCCCTTTTGGGCGTACCCGACCCCCAAAGCGTTACATCGGCATGCCCGTTATGTGCGGCTTCATAAAATTTACGAATCATGGCGGGAAGCACGTGTGAGGTTTCCAGGTCAAAATTATCAAAGGGCCCGTACAGGTTGGTTGGCATGAGCGATAAATAGTCTCTTCCGTACTGTTTCCTGAGCGCCTGGCAGGTTTTCACTCCCGCAATTTTTGCAATGGCGTACCACTGGTTGGTTGGCTCCAGCGGGCCGGTGAGCAGAGACTCTTCACTCATCGGCTGCTCTGCAAATTTCGGATAGATACAGGAGCTCCCCAGGAAAATCACTTTCTCTGCGTTTGCCAGGTGCGAGCCGTGAATCAGGTTATCCTGAATCACAATATTTTCGTGAATAAATGTGTATGGCCAGGTGTCATTAGCCATAATACCGCCCACTTTTGCAGCTGCGATTACAACAGCCTTTGGATTATTTTCTTTCAGAAAAGCGTACACCCTTTGCTGATCTCTGAGATCCAGCTCACTGCTGGCTGCCGTAATTATATTGGAATATCCCTCCTCTTCCAGTTTTCTTACCACGGCCGAACCTACCATGCCGCGATGGCCGGCAACATAAATTGCGTCACTCTTTTTCATCTCTTTTCCTTCTGTTTTGTGATGATATGTACTGTTTTAAAATGAGCGGAATAAACTGCGGAGCCTCCACGAGATACCGCCGCCAGAGCCTTCCGGGCTCCTTCATAAGCCGGTAGAGCCACTCCAGACCGTACTGCTGCATCCATTGGGGCGACCGTGAAATATTTCCGGCAACCACATCGAAAGCGGCTCCCACTCCGATGGCAACCGATACGTTCAGCTTATCAAAATGCCGGGCAATCCAGAAGTCCTGCTTCGGAGCCGTAAGGCTTACCCAGAGAACGTCTGCCCCCGACCGGTTAATGCGGTCGATCATCTCGCTGTTCTCCTCTTCAGTAAACTGATCCCTGAATGGCGGCGACCAGGTCCCCGCAATCGTTAGTGCAGGGTATGCTGTTTTCAGTTTCTCTGCAAGCTGATCCGCAACACCCTCTGCCGCTCCCAGAAAGAAGAACGAATACCCATTCTGTGCCGCAATTTCTGAGAAAGCAGGGAGTAAATCAAGCCCGGTAACCCGCCCCCTTACCGGCTGCTTCAGCAGCCTTGAAGCCCAGACCACCGGAACGCCATCGGCCGTAACAATATCGGCGCTGTTGTAAATCTCATTGAGTTCAGGATTTGTGCGTGCCCATAAAAGACAGTTTACAGGGGTTACGGCAATACGCAGTTTACCCTTCTGCTCAATGGCCCGGCTAAACTCGGCCATCGTTTCGGCAAGGTTATAGCGGCTCACACCGGTCTGCAAAATGCGCACTTTATCACTCATACCCTGCATCACCCCGGCTTAGTTTTTTCTCCAGGTCCGCAGCCTTTTCGTAAATCCCTGTCAGCAGCTCAAGATTCTTTTCCGGGGTATATTTTTCAAGATAAAGAGTTCTCGCCCGCTTACCCATCTCCAGGGCACGCGCGGGATTTTCGCTGATCTGCCTGCACTTGTCGTACAGATCAGCAATATCTCCCGGTTTGTAGTGAAATCCTGTTTTGCCGTTATCAATCATATTCTGAGGATTTCCAATTTTTGATGTAATAACCGGGCATCCCATCGACATAGCCTCCAGAAGTATCAGCGGCTGCCCTTCATAGCATTTTGTGGGAAAAAGCAGCGCCTTTGCCGTTGACAGGCGTCTAAGGATCTGTTCACGCGAAATCTGCCCCAGCCACTCAATTTTATCCGAGTGGGCGGTTTTTGATTCAAGATCCCTCTTCATCGGCCCGTCGCCCGCAATAACCAGTCGCGCATCAGGTTTATGCCGAAGCCAGCACTCTGTAAGCTGTTCCACTCCCTTCTCCTCACTGATTCGGCCTACGTAAAGGAACAGATTCTCCTTCTCTTTCTCAAGCGATTGCCCCGCCTGCCCTTTTAAAGGGTCTTCGATAAAATTGGGCTTGATAAAAATACGCTCCCCCGGCAAGCCCCCTTCAATAAACAGATCCCTGGAAAAATCAGACAGTGCAATAAAAGCAGACGGCAATTTACTCCAGGTCTTCTTTTTTCTGTGATACTCGATCATATGAGCCACCACAGCGGTTTGCAGAACACTGTTGCGGTATACTCCATCCGGCACACAGCGGTAAGCACTCCCCTTTACGCTCCGGTGATCCGGTTCCCCATTATAAAACATGAGCCCGTTGGGATGGATAAGCCTGAAATTGTGAAGGCTCATCACCGAGGGGACGTTCAGCTCTCTTGCCGCTTCAAATACAGATGGCGAAAGCACCGGGAAAAAGTTGTGAACATGCATGATGTCGAATTCGCTTGCGGCAATTTTTTTAAAAACCTCTCTCTTTGACCGGGAGTTGTAGTGCGTTCGGTAAAGAAGCTTCAGCCGCCCTGCGAGTCCCGAAATCTCCTTGCTGTTTTCCACATAAAAAGTATCAACCTGATGCTCTTCGCTGAGAAGCTTCTGCTCCTGGGTTACAACGGTCCACTCCCCGCCGGCCTGTTTGTATCTATTGTGAACCTGTAAAATTTTCATGTCTGATGCTGCTGTAAACGTGTAATGCGTATTTTTCTGGGGTGCAGGTTACCTGCCCTCTCAAAGCTTAACAACATACCAATAGCCAGCCAGAATGGAAATGAGTGATGAGGGCCTTCGAGTACTACGTTGAAAAAGGCCAGTACGTACATAAAGAGCAAAAAACCTACCAGAAAGAGCAGCATGGAAAAGGAATGAAAGCCATTTTTCATCTTTCGGGCCGCCATTCTCTTCACCTTCGCCAGCGGTTTAAAAGCAGCGACGGCAAAAAAGGGAAAGAGCAGAATGCCAAACCGTGTAAGGATGTTTATGTACGAGTTGTGTGGCTGGGCGTTGCCGGCAAGATCCCGTATCTGAAAATAGGAAAGCTCCACGCTGGTATAAAAAATATTATTGTGGGCGTACATCAACGGGCGGCCCACCCCAAAGCCCAGGATAAAGTGCTCATAAAATTTATCGAGTACCACCTGCCACGAAAGAAAACGGTAGCTGATATTACCTTCATCGAGCGACGATTTCCTTTCCAGGATACTGAAAATATCCACGTCCACAATGCTGTTATAGTAGATCAGAAAGCCAATGAGAACCGCAAGACTTGTGGTGCCGTAGAGGAGTATTTTTTTACGAATGGGTGTGTTGCCAATCAGGAAAAAGGCGGCAATGGCCAGTAGTACTCCCAGAAATATGGAGCGGTGAAATATGGTGAAGACCGCGGGGATCATCATCAGCGCTATAATTTTATATCCCCTGCCAATGTGTTTAAATGGAAGAAAGATCGTCATAACAATCAGCGGCGGCAGAATATATCCAACCCCGAACCGAAACCCTTCAAACCTGATCGCCTTATACCCAAGCGCGATCATAATCCCCTCATAGAGGTAGGAAACCGCTTTGAGCACAATAAACAGTTTCAGAAACATAAAGAAGAGGTTATAGTGCTTTCTGCCGCTGAAAACATGGTATACAATGGGCACCCAGAATGCGTAAATAAGCATAAACGAGTCGCGTATCGCATCGATCTGATACCAGAAAAGGTACAGAAAAGCGTAGGCCAGGCCAATCAGCACCACGATATAGTAGATAAACAGAACCCTTCTGATAACCAGCAGATCTTTCGCGTATCCAATGGTGAGAACGGCCAGTACAATTTCGGTTACAAACAGAGGCTCCAGCCCCAGGTAGGCGAACTGCCGCTCGCCGAACAGCATGTGAAACATGTACAGAAAGAAAACAAACTCGCGCCAGTCGAGCCGGCTTATCGTCTCATCAATCTTTTCCGCAAACAGCAGCACAAGGCCAATGGCAATCAGCATAACCGCAAGCAGCAGATCTTCGTAAAGAAGAAACGGCACTAAAAAAAAAGCTGCTTTTGCCTTGTTTATATGTTTGTGGGTGATTGTCAGCAACTCTTTGAAATTTGTTTTATGATCTCTGCAGTCTCCCGTCCCACATCACGCCAGGTGCGCAGGTTTTCCCGGGGGGGTGGTTCTGCAGATGAAAGATCCCTAATTATTTCCAAAATGTCTTCTTCGATTGTAACCCGGCGAAAATTCGGATATTGCCGCTGCACCGGGGTGCCCGAAGTATTGGTTAACGTAACAAGCCCGTTGTTCAGATACTCGAATATTTTAAGCGAACTGTTGTAAAATCCCCAGCGGCACCACGAATAATCTTCATAAAAAGCGAGCCCGGCCGTGCTTTTCGATATGAGATACTCCACATCTGCACGGGGCAGATTTTCAAAGCCGAACACATTCTCTTTTTGCAAAAACTCCGGGTTTTTCCGGGAAGCCTCTTCCTCATAATTCGCAAGCACGAAAAGTGCCGCACGGTGCGGATCGGCGTCTGCAACCCTTTTGAGCAGTGATATATTCTGCATCCTGTTTACGGAACCCGACCAAACCACGCGCACCGGGAATTTTCCGCAAATCTCTTCCGCCTTTTTTTTAATGTGCTCCGACGCCTTACTCTCCGGATGGTGAAATACCTCCCCCCCGTTTTCGACAACCTTTACGCCGGAGAGGCCAAGCTCCTCATCGCAGTACCTTTTTATCGGTTCACTCACCGCAATTACGGCACACGCTCTTTTCAAAAACCACGCAGCGATTTTATCGGCTCTCCGGATGTACACGCCGGACTTTCCGTGCAGTTTCAGCTCATCGGAGGGGGAATTGAGCTCCACCACCACCTTTTTCCCTGCCAGGATGGCGAGTGCGGTGAAAAAGTTCCTGCGGTACAGAAAGTAGTCAACACGGGAGTAGATTACATCGCAGTTTAAAAGAATCCGGAAAACGCCTGTAAGCGGATTGAGCTTTGTTGTATAGGGATCTTTTTTTCCGTTCAGTTTATAAAGTGTGTGGCCCGCCTTTTTCAGTTCCCGGGCCAGATAGTAACCGTGAACAGAAGCACCGCCTGTTACCGGGAAGAACGTATAGTAGAGATAGCCGATATTCATAACTGTTTTCTATACCATTCAAAAAATGCAGAGGGTGTTATGATCCTGTAATTAATCGTAAACCTTTGATTCTGCCATATCCAAGGCAGCATTTGTACGCCCATGCCACCATCCATAATTTCAAAAAAAATCCGAATCCGTACGTTCCGGTTGCCTTTATTTTTTTCCGTAACCAAAAGAACCCCGGTGGTGCAAACGTACGAATAATTGTGGCAAATAGTGTAGCCAGCGAATCGCCGGCCTGCTTTCTGATATAAGGATGGGATTTGCCCACTCGTACAGATTTCTTCATCAGCGATGCAAATTTCCGGGGCCTGCACCTTACAACAGCCTGTTCTGCAAACACAAGTTTATATCCTTTACTCACGGCTTTCCGGGTCCACCATACATCCATTCCGCTGCGAAAATTATCCGGAAAAGTACCCACATCTTCCATTACCTCCCTGCGGATGAACAGATTTCCTGTAACTGCCGCAGCTTCATTCGTCACAAGAGTTCGGTTATTGTTGAAAAAAGCAGCATCAAAAACCTCAGCAGCTGCGGCACTCTCAGAAAGAGAAAACAGAATTTCACCGCCGGCCAGATCTGCGCTGTTCTGCAGTAATGCGCGAACTCCCTCGCTTACCCACTCTTCTGTGGGGGTTTTATTGGAATCTGTGAAAGCGATAATCTCACCGGATGCAGCTGCATAGCCGGTATTCCGGGCAGCATAGGGGCTTTCAAGGTCGGTACGGAAGAGTAATGTTACAGGAAAATCGCGAACGCATTCCGATATGTCTTCATCCGAACCGTTATCTACAACAATGATCTCAATTTTATCTGAGGGATAGGTTTGGCAACGGAGTGCCGTCAGGTTCTCTTTAAGCTGAAAGCAGTTATTCAGAACCGGGATAATTACCGATACAGATGGCTTCAAAACAGACGGGTTTTTGGTTTTTCTGTAAAGCCGCTAAAAATCACCATGAACTTCACTTTTTTTCTTTGCTCCAACAAGAATCGTTTGAGGATGTTTTTTATTAGTTATAAATGAACCTAACCGATAGCGTACAATGTAGTTTACCCAAACTTTAATTTTATCCATAACGCTGTTCGGCCGGCTAAGCTCAACATTTGGGCTCTTCTTAATATCGTTATCGTTGTCGCCTCCGCTGTTTCCGAACTTATTCTTCAGCCAAAACTGTGGCAGAACTGAATATCTCTTTGCAAAAACAAGTTCAAATCCGCTTTGGCTCAGAAGTGTCTTTAAATTATCCAGGCCAAAGAAAAAGAGATGGTCGGGATACATAAACGTTTTAATATAGCGATAATATGCACTGTCGACTTCTGCAAAGTTTCCGGTTTCAAAAAAAAGTGTACCCCCCTTGTTTAATAACCGGTTCATAATTCTAAAATCGTGTACAGGGTCGAACAGATGGCTGATTACATCACAATGATAGATGGCATCAAATGTTTTTCCTCCGAAAATATCTGTGCTCAGCGGCCTCTCTTCACAGGGGATACCCAGCGTATCCCGCATAAAATCGCCTTGCGTGGAGTTGAATTCCAGCCCGTAGGGCGTAAATCCGGATTTTCTTGCTTCATCTAAAAAAAAACCCGCCCCCGCTCCTATTTCCAGTAAATTGCCGGATCGAGCCAGTTTTTTCAGCTTCTTTATGTGATGCTTTGCATACAGCCGTTTGCGGTATTCATCAAAAATGTGCTCCTCAGCAGTAATATGAGCACTGTTATGGCCGTAGAGGTCAATAATTTCTTCGAGCGACGGCCGAGGGGAAATATAAATTAAACCGCACTCAGGGCACCTTTTCCCGGTATAGCCGTTCTCCCGGATGGCAATCTGATCACTATATATATCGCAAAGAATACATGGAATCTCTTTCATTTAAAACGGCTCGATAATTCTTTAAAAATGCAAATCAAAATAGAAAAGTATTCGGCAGAAAAGCCAATTTATAATCGAAGTAAAGGCACGGCATTCCAGGCCTTTTATATCTGTTTTTATTCTTGCCTCCAGACATTCTTTCTCCGTTCATAAAGGTATTGCCGCGAACGCAATTTCCCCGGCAGTTTACACTACTCGGGATGTTCATATTGCTGACAATAAATTTATGAGTCGTTTAACTGTTCATCTTACAATCAGATCGATCCTGTACGGGTGCTATATAGCCTTGAACAATCTGTTTTTGCCGCTTAAACGCAGGATGTTCCGTATGATGGCATACAGTAGCCATGGGTTTTTCAGCAGTTCGCCTGTTGAATACCTGATTCCGGCTGAGGATCGAATCCTGAAAAGCAGTTGTGAAGCGCAACACTGCGGGTATAAAAAAATCAATACCATTTGAGTGATAGTTTTTCGTAATTAAACCAAACGTTTTTGAAAGGCAGAAAATTGAATGGAATGTGTACGGCAAGATTTTTAAGACGAATAAAAGAGATACGGATAACGTGAAAACGGCTAAAATTTATAACCAGATTCAAAAAACGGCCCTCTCACTGCGGCGAAGGATTACGGGCTCCGGTGTTAAAGAAAAAGTCTTCTTTTTGCATATACCGAAATGCGGGGGAACCTCCATTGATACTGCCATTACCGAAGCCATTGGCCCGCAATCGTGTGTTCATCTCTATTCGGCAGCATCCCGCAGGGCGGCCGAAATACAGGGAATAGAGCTGATGGAGTACAGAAACTCCCTGCTCCCCTACTTTATGGAGCAAAACGGCTTACAATACATTAGCGGTCACTTTGTTTTTAATTCAGATTTGCACAGCCGCTACAGTGCTGAGTGGGGCTATGTTACCTTGATGCGCGACCCTGTTCAAAAATATATTTCACAATATTTCTACAACTTGCAGAAACCCGCTCAGGATCACTTTGGAATCGATGAATCGGCAGAGGAGTTTATTGCGAGTGCGGAAGGAGTTCGGCTGGGGCAGGATATGGTTCAGAAAATTACCGGTATAGCAGAACTAACGGCAGCCGGCACCCGGGAACAGCAAGCGCAAATCGACCTTGCGGTCCGAAACATTGAAAAATTCCGGTTAGTCGGAATCCTTGAGGACACACAGCGGTTTCAGTCCGATTTCAAAAAGATATTTGGTGCCTCGCTGCATATCAAAAAAATGAACAGAAACCGCAGTAAAAATGAGCTGCAGATTTCAAATTCCCTCAGAAAAAAGATTGAGCAGCTTTGCCGGCCTGATATTGCTCTTTATGAACACGTGAAGAAGTTGTTATACAGATAAGTTATTTTTAACAGATGGCTTTTGTATATTTTTTCGGTGAATGGACAGATGATTTACGCTGTTATTTTCTGCAGCTGCCAACAGCTCTGGTACAACTCTAATAGGATCTGAATGAATAGTTCCCCGACATCAGAAATGCCCAAATCATCGAAAACCTTCGGGTTTCCGGGTTCTTTTACTGCATTTTGGGTACTTATTTTTCTGACAGGCTTCTCCATGGCTGTTACCTCCTGTGATAAAGGTGACGATATTCCGGATTTTACTACGTCGAACAGCGGCCCCTATGTATATGAAATTGAACACCTTGAACTGATCAAAGAGTTAATTGACAGCGACCCTGTTCTGAAAGAGGAGTACGACCAGCTCATTTCCGGTTCACTTGAGCTTTTAACTCAGGAATTTGAGTTTGTAACCGATAAGCCCACCCTGCCGCCCAGCCGCAACCCCAACGACTACATGAGCCTTGCGCGCTACCTGTGGCCCGATGAAAACGGCGACTACACGATTAACCGGGATGGAATTACCAATCCAGAAATTGAGAACTACGACAGGCCCAGGCTCGCCAGGTTTTCCCAGGCGGTACATACGCTCTCCCTGGCATATTATTTCAGCGGCGATGAAGAGTTTGCAGAAAAAGCCTCGGGGCTGCTTGAAGCGTGGTTCTTTGAGCCCGACACGCGAATGAATCCAAACATGAATCATGCCCAGGTTGCAAAGAACGTAAACGAAGGCTCTGCACAGGGAATAATTGACGGCAATGATTTTATACGCGTTATTGATGCTGCTTCCCTTCTGTACGACAGCCCGTACTGGACGCCTGAGGAGCACAGAAAACTGAAAGAGTGGTTCTACCTTTTTTCAATATGGATAATAAATAATTATAACGCAGATGCATTTTGCAGCGACTCTTTTTGTAATAACATCTCAACCTGGTTGGATACCCAAAAAACCATCTATTTCCTTTTTTCGGAGCAGGAAGACAGGTTAAATTCATCGGCTTACATTCAGCCGGTATCAGAAAAGATAGACAAGCAGTTCAATTCTGTCGGTGTTCAGGCATTTGAGAAGGACAGGGCACGGTCTCAGCACTACGTCTATTTTAATTTGCGCGGCTACGCCAATTTACTGATGATGCGCAATAAAGTGTCGGCGTTTAGCCGTAACGAGCCGCTCTTTTCCGGGGAGGGGAGTAACGGGCTCGAAGCCGCACTGAACGCTCTAAACAGATATGTTAACGGTGAAGAAGCTCCTGAAATGTTTATAGAATCAGAGAGTTTTGATAAATGCCGGTATATTGAAATTTTTAAACCGGCGGCAATTGCACTGAAAAACCAGGAGTACAGCCAAACGGCCATAAAACTTATAGACGGTGGCTGCCGCAATCCCGATATTACTCTCACTTTTCCTTCACTAAGCCGGATTCAGGCCGCTTCAATTTTAAATTAGGATGCAATTCTCCTATGCCCGCACGTAAGAAATCAGTCATTTGGATAGGGGCATATCTTTTTCTCTTTTTACAGATACAGACAGGAAGCGCACAAAATGGGATTGGTACGGACGCCGCCATTCTGCACGCTGCCGGCAAACTTGAGGCTACCCTGGAGGAAATTGAATACAATTCATCACTCCATCCCTCCCATACCGACCCGTTAACGGGCCTTTGGGTGCCCGAAATTATGGGCCGGCAGGAGTGGACAAGCGGTTTCTTTGCCGGCTCCCTTTGGTATATGTATCAGCTTACAGGTGACGATAAATGGCGCAGCTACGCAGCCGACTGGACCGAAGACCTCGAGCCGATGTCTTTGGGCGCCTCAGATCACGATACAGGTTTTCGGATCTTTACTAGCTTTGGCAACGGATATCTTCTTACAGACAATCTCTCATATGCCCGAACTTCATTACGGGGAGCACAAACCCTTGCCACACGGTTTGATGCCGGTATCGGAGCGATAAAATCCTGGGACTGGATCGGTAATTTCCCCGTAATTATTGATAACCTGCTGAACCTGGAGATTCTATTCTGGGCTGCCGCTGAAACCGGAAGCAGCGAGCTCTATAACATTGCGCTCAAACATGCCGAAACGTCACTGGAGCACCACATGAGGGATGATGGCAGCACCTACCACATTGTTGATTTTGATGATGACGGAAACGTAAACTGGAAAGATACCCGCCAGGGCTACGGGCCCGAGTCGGTCTGGGCCAGGGGTCAGGCATGGGCCATTTACGGTTTTACTATGATCTACCGATACACGGGCGATCAAAGATTCCTGAACGCCGCTGAAAAAGCCTCCGCCTGGTTTATCGATAATCTACCCGGCGACTATGTTCCGGTTTATGATTTTCTGGAGCCTGTTGTATCTGTTCAGACCAAAGATGCTTCCGCAGCGGCCATAGCGGCTTCCGGTTTCCTGGAGCTCTACCAGCTTAGCGGCCGCAATCTCTACATCAATACCGCAGAAAAGATTTTGCAGTCGCTTTCAACCGAAGAGTATTCTACACTTTTTGAAAGTCAAAATTCTATTCTGAAACGCTCTACCCTTCACAGGGGAAAAGGCAGGCTTGGAACTTCCTATGCCGATTACTACTACCTGGAAGCGATTGTCCGGTATCTGAAAATCCGCGGAGAATCCCTGCCTGAAATTACAAGTGACTTTACTTTTTTTCTTGATCAAAACTTCCCCAACCCTTTTCGCGACAGAACCACGCTCTACTACTCGGTAACTGAAAGCGGGCCTGTGAAGCTTGATATCTACAATACGATGGGACAGAAATTGCAAACCGTGGTAAATGAAAATAAAGAGGCAGGGAATTACAGAGTGAGCCTTCATGCTGAATCTCTTTCTGCGGGGATATATTTTTATAAGCTCACCGCAAACGGGCAGCAGAAGGTTAAAAAAATGACGGTTATCCGTTAGGCGTGTTCATGCTTTTAAACGATCAACAATCCGTTTCTCCCGCAGATCTTTAAAACAGCTGTACGATTAAGAGTTTTGTCAGATACTCTTCTCCTTCTGCCTGTTTTCATTGCGTGCGTTACCCAGATTATAGCGAAGATACTCAGCCATAAAGGAGAGCTGTTCCACAATTCCCATTGCATACATAACGAGCCAGGCTGCCGGCGCACTGACAGGCAGGCTCGCATTATAGCGTTCGCGATAGAGTTCCGCTGGTTTTCCGGGCGGGGGCGGCTTTAAAGATCGCAGAAAATTGTAGAACCAAACGTTGCCGTTCTCCTCCTTCAGCCAGGTATAGAGGTATCCCCTTCCTGTACGCACACGCTTGGAAACCAGTGCCCGGTACGATCGCGCTTTTTTAAATACAACCGAACCTGAGCAATAGCCGATGCTGTTTCCGGCATTTGTCGCTTTTGTTGTCCAGCGAACATCGCCTCCCGATCGCACGCCCTCCTCAAAGAGGCCCACCGTCTCAAAAACCTCACGCTTCACAAAGAGATTGGCCGTAAAGGCAGCCCCCCGCTCATTTACAGATTTTTCCTGGTGGATTGAGGTGACTGCATCCACAACTTTTGCAGCATTCGGTTTTCCTTCAAAGTCGAACTCCACGTTACCGGCGATTATACCGGCCTGCATCTCCTCCATGCATTTCAGCCCGTTTTGAAGCCATCGTTCTGCCGGGGAAGAGTTTGCATCAACAAATACAAGAAGGGAGCCCCAGGCCCGCTCTATCCCCCTGTTTCTGGCAGAATAGGGGCTGTTGAGGATTTGTTTTTCGGTGATCACAATCGTCTGATCAGGCAATTCTGCATTCCAAGACGGATCCTCTTCTGAGCCGTTATCCACGCAAATGATTTCAACATCCAGTTCCCGGCTCTGCTCCCTTATTTTTTTTACAATCGCAGTAACTTCGTCCCTGTTGTTCAGAAACGGGATAATCACCGAAATTTTCGGGGCTTCCTCACTCAGATCTTTCGGTTTATTCATCACCCGTTACCCCTTAAGCAGCTCTTGATACAGATTCACCGTTTGCTGTGCAATGTTCTTCCAGCCCAGGTTTTTCACGGCATAGCGCCTGTTCTTATCTCCGTGGTTTTCGGCTGCGAGCTTCAGGCCTTTTTGAATTGCCTGTGCTACACTGTTCAAATCAGCCGGATTGTACACCGGATTTCCGCTCTCTTCGAGCATCTCCCCTGTCACGCCATAAGCGGGGCCCGTAACCACCTTGCCAAAAGTGAACCCAAGAGCCACGTTACCCGAATTGAGCGTGTTGAAACGGGGTATAAAAAGTAGATCGGCTGCCTTTAAAAAGAGCTGAACATCGTTTCTGCCAATCGGCTCTTCGTGTGTCTTTATATTTGGTTGAAAATAGCTGGCATAAAGTACTTTGCGATCTGTAAAGTGGGAAAGCTGCGATTTATAGGGTGACGGAAGCGAGCCGGCCATCAGGTATTTGCCGTTGTGTACATCAGCGAGCTTAAACGCATTCACCGCCATTTCCAGCTCAGCTTTCGACCGGATAGCTCCGAAACTCAGTACCAGCTTTTCATTCTCCGAAACTCCAAGTTTCTCACGGCAGAGGGCCCTGGGTTTATCGTTGGGAAAAAAGGAGTAGTCTCCGTGCGGGATAATGGCCGAGAGCTTGTCTGTATAGAGGCCGGGGAATTCCCGCTCAAACATAGATTCTGATGCTTTTCCCATGTGAATTAATCCGTCGCAAAGCTCATACACCCCTCTGTAAAAATCACCATAGGAAGAGCCATTTTTATGGGGTGTTTCGTTATGTACCGTGATACAAATTTTGCTGCCGTTCTGTTTTTTTTCTTTCAGCGCCCGCAAAACAGCTGTAAAATCGTGCTCTGTGAGCTTATGGTCCTGCGACATATCGCTCAGCCGCGATTTCACAAGGAGTTCGGGCCAGTGCAGGTGAATAATATCCGGCTGATGTTCTTCGTACAGCCAGCCGTACCCGTGCTGTACCTCACTCACTTCCGGGAGTTTAAGCAGGTCCCGCATCAGCAAAAAAAGGAAGGGATTTTTTGCCCCGGTTGTGTTTACATCGTATGGAATCAGTACTCGCATGGTGGTGCGGTTAGAAAAAGTTTATTTCCTTAATGATAAAGAATCTTCGATTCGGCTGAGGTTTTCCTGCAGCACCTGCCTTATTTTATCTCCCGGTTTACTGCCCGCCTGCCCCCGGTCTGTGGCCTGCAGAAGATTTCGGAGATGCTGCACCCACTCCCCGGGATTATCGGTGATAATCAGGGATTCGCCCTCGAATTCACTGAGCCCGCTGGCGCCCTCGTGCGTGGATAAAACAGTTTTTCCGTGTGCAAGTGCTTCAAGCGTTTTAATTTTGAGCCCCGTACCCGCCTGCATGGGATTGATGAAAATATTCCCAAGCCGGTACACCTCATCCTCCGATTCAAACCTGCCGTAATATGTTACATTATCGTGCACGGGAAAGTGAGTTTGAGCCCGGCAAAGGGTTCCGGCCACAATAAGTTCGGCATTTTCACTTTCCAGCTGGGGCCACACTCTCATTAAAAACCATGCCAGTCCGTCGATATTCAGAATATTGTCTGATCCGACCATCAGAATCCTTTTTCGATCCCCGTCGCCCGGTACGGGATTGTATGCAATAAGATGCCTCACGGTATGAACCTTCACCGGAAGATGACCGAGCATTTCGGCATAATGGTTCTTCTCGCGGCGCGTAATCGCCCATATGATATCGGCTCGGGAGATCGCCCGTCTTTCATCTTTAATGCGAAGGCTGTGCCAGTCGGCCGGAACTTTACCTTCGTCGAGGTACATTTTATAGCGATCGGTTAAACGGTCGTGTGTATCCAGGATACGGACGGTTTTAGGCGAAAAGAGATCGAAGTAGAACGAGTATACGGCATAGTTTATAATCACCGCTTTGTACTCGTCCGGGGAGATCTGTTTTTTGAGAAGCTCAATTTTTCTGGTGTTTTGATACTCGCTAAGCCCTTTATTAAATCGTGCCGACTCCTCGCCTTCCGTAAATTTCCTGATGTGGGTTTCCATCTCAATTTTAATGCCGTTGAGGATCTCCCTGGTTCGTACCAGCCCTTCAGAAACGGGCGAATTTTCTATTCGTCCCGGGTTATGTTCCAGTATGCTCCCGTTAAAGAGAGCTTTGTGATCTGCATCGAGCTGCTTTTCGAACCCGCAGTAGTAGAAGTCCACGACGTAACCCATTGCCATTACGGCTCTGCAGATACCCTCGATTCGTTTCCGGTTTCCCGAGTAGCACGGGTAAACCTGAACGGGACTTATGACAAGAACCTTTTCAGCCATCCTGCTGCTCTGTTTTGCTTTATTTTCATGTTCAGGTAGTGCTTCAGCGTTGCCGGGTTTGAATATATAAGCGGCGCCACGGCTTTCAATTCATCAGCCAGGGATAACTCCGCCCTCAGATTTCTCAACTGCCTCACATACCACTTTGCTGGTAAATCGGCAGGTACAAGTTTCTGTCTGATCTGTTTTCGGCTGTTTATCCAATGTACGAATTTTCGGGAGGCTTTTAATTTTTCGGCCGCACCTGAAGCACTTTTTTTGCCCGAGATATTCTCATCACTATATCGCCAGCTTACCGCCGGCCCGGGAATGGTGCGTATAGTTCCAAGACTGGCTATTTTTGCATTAAAGAGATCGTCGGCAGCCCACGCGTAGGGCAGGTCCGGTATGCCGCCCGCTTTTTTATATGCATTTCTCGAGAATATCGTCTCTACGATGTAGCTCTCCACAGTATACGACAGCTTGAGGTTCAGAAATTCTGCGGCATCAAACTGTTCGGGAAACCGGTTTTCACGTATCAAATGTCCTTCCCCGTCGATCTTTTTCGTGTTGAACCGATAGGCAGGGTGATCCGGAAATTTCCCGGCTGTTTCATAAAAAGAGGCTACACACTCTTTGTCCATCATGTCATCATCCGAGAAGATCCAAATCCACGGTTCTTCCTTTGTATGGCGGATGCATCGCTGCCACTGCTGTACGATCGATGTTGCGCCAAGGTTTTCATCAAACCGGTGGTAGGTTTGCAGTGCAGCCGGCAGCCCCCGCAGTTCTTTTTGCAGATCGTGAGGACTGGAATCATCAAATATGTAGAGGTTAAACTGCGTATTTGTCTGCGCAAGCACGCTTTCCACTGCCTGCCGTAAATAGGTTGGCTTATAAGCGGCGAGAACAATGGCAAGCTGATGTTTCATACCCGTACTTCGCTTTTTTATTGAATGTGTTGCGTGCTGAGACTCAGAGACTCTGTATGGCCACCATCTTTGAGAACCGGGATTTCTCATCATTCGAAAGCTCGTCGTACGATCCCTGTTCAATGATCTCACCATTGTCCAGAACATAGATAAGATCTGCATTTTTAATGGTAGAAAGCCTGTGTGCAATGATTACCACAGTCATTGAACCCTTCAGTGAGTCGATGCTTTTTTGAATGTACCGCTCCGATTCTGTATCGAGTGAGCTGGTCGCCTCGTCAAGTATAAGAAGTTTTGGATTCTTATAGAGCTCCCTGGCTATAAAAAGGCGCTGCCTCTGTCCGCCCGAAAGCCGTACCCCGCGATCTCCGACGGTGGTTTCGTATCCATCCTGCAGTGTTTCTATGAAACGATGGGCGTAGGCACGTTTGGCCGCCTCCTCTACCCTTTTTCGAACGTTTTCGTCCTTTCTGTAGTCGCCTTTCCACAGGCAGATATTATTTGCAATGGTATCGTCGAAAACAACGGTCTCCTGGGAAACATAGCCAATTTGCGATCTCCAGGAATCTTTATCGATCTCCACCGAGTTCAGTCCGTCAATGAATACCTTGCCCTTCTTTGGCCTTAAAAGCAGCGTTAGCGTATCAATAAGGGTGGATTTACCGGCTCCGGATTCGCCTACAAACGCCACCATATTATTTACCGGAATGGTTACATTCACTCCCTTCAGAACCTCATCATCCTTATCCTCGTACTGAAAATGAACGTCCCGAAGCTTGATGGAGTCGGACAGTGCGTGTACCTTTTTTGTCCCCGAAAGCGCCTTGTTTTTCTTAAGCGTGTCAAATTCATCCACAACCATTTCAAGTGAGCCGATTTTCTCCATGGTTCTCTGCCAGTCGTCCTGGATGCCAATCATGTGCTGCATACCGCGGTGAAACAGCAGAAGCGCCACAAAAATCGGTGCGATGGGGGCGTCAAAAACGGACACCTGAATAATAATCACAAACAGTAAAAAGATAACGGAAACGGGCTCCCGTATGGCCAGCGTAAATGCATTAGCGGCTCCCTGACGGAACATAAACCCCGAAAGTTTATTAATGCTGTCCATAACCCCTCCCTTCAGGTGTTTCATTTGATTGGTGGAGGTCAGGTATTTAAAGGACTGTATGGTCTGTACAAGAAACTTATTGAGAACGCTCTGCTCAGAAGCCGTTTTACGCGAAAGAGCCTGCATGTATTTATTGAGATATCGAAACAGGAAGAAGAGTACAAGGCCCATTCCCACCGCCATCAGTGCAAATCTCCAGGCAAGAAGAAAAGCGATGGAGAGGTAGGAGATTGTAATAATTATCATCGATAAAAAACGGGTAAATGTGTCGAAAGAGCGGATAAAATTGTTAATCTGCCCGTTAATTACGTTGATGAAGTGTCCGGTATTATTGTGGGCATAGTAGTGGTAGTCCATCTCCCTGTAAGCGTTGAACATTTTCGACTTTATCTCTCTGTGGAGCTGTGCCCGCAGGTAGCTTGCGTATCCGCCCTCGGCAAACTTCAGTATACCCTTCGAAATAAAGACAAACCCTATAAACAGCAGTATGCCCACAATAGAGCTCTGTATGCCGATGAACTCAAGAATGGAGTACAGGAATTTTACGGCAAACCCGGACCGGTCGAGTGACCCTTCAACTGCGTCGGCGGCTTCAATCAAGGGAAGAATAAGTGTGATACCGAAACCTTCGGTAATCGCAGCGGCAGCCGTTAAGCCAAAAACGAGATAGAGCCTTGCCCCGATAAACTCTTTGTAAACTCCCAGGTAATACGAAATACTATCAAAAATCTTCAAATTCAGGAGAAATAAGGTTTTGGCTCTTTTGATTTAAATTTTTTCAAGAATGAGGCCCCCAGGCGCCTCAAATAGATAAATGCCACGCCAAAAAATAATCCTACGAAAAGTGAGCCTCCTATTGTTCGCAGTTCACTTGGCGATGATGGATTTCCGGGAATCAAGGCCGGCTCCTGTACTCTGAAAACGGGTGTCTCTTCCTGCACTTCGATTTTTGCTTCCTGAAGGCGTCTGGCCAGCGTATTGTACAAGCTGAATGCCAGCTCGTATTCCGACTGCAGCCTCTGCTCAATCACTTCAAATGAGCGTCGCTGTATGTTTACATTGCGGTCCTGAAAATCGGCAAGCGAGTCTTGAGCGGCCCGGAAATTCTGTTCCGCTTCAATAAACTGCTCTTCTATAAACTCGAGGTTTTTCATCGATTTTTCCGTGCGGTACTCAATCACATAGTTTTTCAGCAGGTCTTTAATGAGAATAACCATTTCTGAAGCCGCAGCGGGATCGGGCATGGATACGCCAATGATGATAAAGCCGCTTTGAGGCTCGCGCGTAATCGTAGTCATTTCGCTCACCGTTGAAGCCACATTCCGAACCCTGTTATCGAGTTTGATAGGCGAATCGAAGCTGGTAAACTCAGAGAACCGGACTTCCCGGCGCTCACCAGGCCCTGAACCCACAGACCGTATGCCGTTATATATCGTTATGGGCAGGCCAATTGTGTAGTTCCAGAGATTATCAGCAAATGCTTCGGTAAAACTTTTTTGATGGAACTCGTTGTAATAATCAAAAATGGTAACGCGCCTGTCCAGAGACTGGAAGTACACTTCTCTCTGCATCAGTTCAATCTGAAAAGGCATGCTCTCCACAATATAGGGATACATCGAAACGCTGATATCACTTTCATCGCCCCCCCTTGGAATGCCAAGAATACTTTCGTACTGCTGAAAAAGCTGTCCCACCCTGGAGCTTGGGGAGGTGTTTTCAGGGATCACCTTCGTTTCTGAGTAGTAAATTCTCTCGCTGCCAAGATAGCTGATAATGCCTATTGCAAGGAAGACAATTGTAATAGCAAGGATTGTAAATTTATTGACCCAAAGATCCTTCAGCAGCCCGATAATATCGACAAATTCCCGGTCTTCCTCGCTGTAATAAGCATCAGCCGGAACAAGTATGTATTCGTCGCTCGTGTCAGCACTTTTTGAAAGTCCGGTACTGTCCGGCTTCACATGCTTTTCAGGTTTTTCGTTTGGGCTATCGGGCATATCTTATTGAACAAATTTATCGTTCCTCAATTACTCTATCATTGTCAGTAATCCAGAACTTTTTTCTCCTTTAAACGGTAAGTAGGCAGCATTTGTTTAATCGCTTCTTTCACTTGTTCACGGGAACCGGTTTTTGCGATCCGGATAAGTGCGTCGAGCTGCTGTTCAAGCTGGTCAATCGAATCAACCGACTTAGCAACATAAATTTTTTCGTGGTGAGTTATCTCTGTTCCTTCTTCGGCCGTGAGTAACTCTTCGTACAGTTTTTCACCGGGCCTTATTCCCGTATACTCGATTTTAATGTCTTTATCTGGCTCAAGGCCGGACAGTACAATGAGATCCCGCGCCATATTTTCAATGTTCACAGGATCGCCCATATCCAGTACAAATACGGAACCGTTCATATTGAGAGCTCCGGCCTGGAGCACCAGCTGACTCGCTTCGGGTATGGTCATAAAGTAGCGAACCATATCCGGATGTGTAACCGAAAGCGGGCCGCCTCTTTTGATCTGCTCCTTAAATTTAGGAATCACGCTTCCGCGGCTGCCAAGTACATTACCAAAGCGTACAGAAACAAATACTTCCCCTTTTTTTGCCTGCGATGCTCCCCACTGCACAATCTGTTCAGAAATTCGTTTACTTGCTCCCATTACCGACGTCGGATTTACCGCCTTGTCGGTAGATATATTCACAAAATGGCTTACACCATAATGAAGCGCCAGATTCACAAGATTTCGTGTTCCCACTACATTATTCAGAACCGCCTGTTCCGGGTTGGCCTCCATCAAAGGTACGTGTTTATGGGCAGCGGCATGGAATATAACATCGGGCTTATTCTCCTTAAATACGCGCTCCATGGTCTGTTCATCACGTACATCTGCAATTTGAATGGAATAGCTGAGTTCAGGAAATGAGAATTCAACTTCGTTCACAAGCTGGTGTATACTGTTTTCACCTCTTCCGAGCAGTATAACGTTCTCGGGATTAAAGCGAGAAATCTGTTTCACAATTTCTGAGCCGATAGACCCCCCTGCCCCTGTAACGAGCACCTTTTTACCGGCGATATAGTTTTCAATGAGGTTCATATTCAGCTGAATGGGCTTGCGGCGCAACAAATCTTCCACATCCACATTCCGGATCTGGTTTATAGTAACCTTACCGCTGATGAGGTCGTAAATACTCGGAATGATTTTATAGCGAACGCCCGTTTTCCCTGCATAATCAACCACGCGGCGGATCACTTTACCCGATTCCGAAGGCATTGCAATCAGGATTTCATCTATTTTGAGGCGGTCTACTGCCTGTTTCATTTCGTCAATGGTGCCCACAACAGGCAGTCCTAAAAACTTCTGTCCGTGTTTGGTTTTATCGTCATCCAGAAAAGCGACCGGTTTCAGCCCGGCTTCGGGATGCCGGAACATCTCCCGGGCAGCCATGTTCCCGCTTTCACCAGCCCCGGCAATCAAAACACGTTTGCAGTTAACGCTGGTATCCTTAATGGGGTTTCTGTAAACAAAATAGAATCGGGTTGCCACCCTCAGGCCCGACAGTATGAGAAGCGCAAGTGCAAGCTCTATCAGGGGCACAGATAGAGGAATCGTAAAGCCGGCGATGCCGCGGAGTGCGATGCTGGCGACAAGAAATATAGCTGATACAGTGAGAACTGAACGAAGCAACGTAAAAAGATCACGAAACCCCGTGTTTCTCCACGACTGCCTGAAAGTGCCAAAATAGAGTATTGATGCTGATTTTAAGATCAGCAGAGCACCGGTTAAGGTCAGAACTTCCGACTCAAAGCCTGTTAAATCACCATCCAGGCGCAGTAAAAAAGCAATAACCGTAACCGATGACCAAACAACGGTTTCCAGTAAAAACTTCATGATATCGCGGTAATCGGTAAATTTCTTCAGCATCCGCAATTACTTTTTCGGTATTACACAGTTAAAAGGCGTTGAAAGAATTTGCCTGTAAAGTACAAATTTTAGAGGATCTTTGGATTCCACAACAAAAGTCAGATTATAGTTATTTAAAGAACTGTTACTACTGTACATATTCGTTTATACGGCTGTCTTCTGCAATAGATAAACAGAGGTTTTTGGCACAGTAAAATGCCTTCATTCAGGTCAATTTACATTATAATACTCTTTGTACCAATCGATAAAATTTTTAACTCCATCCTTTACAGATACTTGAGGTTTAAACTCAGTAAGCTCAAGCAGGTTATCAATATCGGCCCATGTTTTCGGGACATCTCCCGGCTGTATAGGCATCATATTCATATCGGCCTCCACTCCCAGGTTGTTTTCAATTTCATGAATAAAATCCATGAGGTCTACCGGGCTGCCGTAACCGATATTAAACAAACGACAGGGAGCCGTTTTATTTCCCGAATTCTGGGGTGGTTTGGGAATTAATCGCGTAATGCCCTCAACAATATCATCGACATATGTAAAGTCTCGCGACATTTTCCCAAAATTGTATACATCGATCTTCTTCCCTTCTATCATCGCTTTTGTAAAGATAAAGAGTGCCATATCGGGCCGGCCCCACGGCCCGTAAACGGTAAAAAACCTGAGGCCGGTAGTGGGAATATCAAACAGGTGAGAATAGGTATGAGCCATCAGTTCGTTCGACTTTTTACTGGCGGCATACAAACTTACCGGATTGTCCACACGGTCTTCGGTACTGAAGGGCAGGTTGGTATTGGCTCCATATACAGAGCTCGAAGACGCGTAAACCAGGTGCTTAACGTCGTGATGCCTGCACCCCTCAAGAATATTGAGAAAACCGGTAATATTGCTGTCGATATAGGTTTGGGGATTCTCCAGGCTGTAGCGAACACCGGCCTGTGCCGCGAGATTTACAACCGCTTCCGGTTTTTCTTCCTCAAAAATACCGTTGATCACCTTACTGTTGGTGAGGTCCGCTTTCACAAACTTATACCCCGGGCTGGTTTCACTGACCAGCGAAACGTGATCCCTGAGCCCCTCCGTTCTGATACCGGCATGCTCAAGGCGATCTCTCTTCAGCTGCACATCGTAATAATCGTTGATATTGTCGATCCCGACAACTTCGTGGCCGTCTGAAAGAAGTCTGTTAGCGAGGTGAAATCCGATAAAGCCGGCGGTACCGGTTATTAATATTTTCATGTTTATATGGTTTTTGTAAAAGCGGGAATTTCTCTGTTATTCAAACCGTTGGTTATGCACTCCAGATATGTTCATCGGTGCGTCCTGCAGACTTCATGGCATTTCTGGTATCTACAACAAGAGGGCTCCAGTCTGCCAGGGCATTATAATCTACAGAATCATGATCAGTTGAAATAATTACCACGTCAAATGACCGGATCGTCTCTTCTGACCACTCTATGGATTTTTTCCCTGCCCAGTGCGAATGCTCCCTCGACTCTTTGATCACCGGCACGTAAGGATCGTAGTAGTGAACTTCAGCTCCTTTTTCCGAAAAATAGTCCATCAGTTTATAGGTGGGTGATTCACGGTCGTCATCGACGTTGGGTTTGTAAGCCAGCCCGATCAAAAGCACTCTGCTTCCGTTCAGAGATTTTTTTACGGAGTTTAAGGCATCAAACGTACGGTGCACAACGTACATCGGCATAGATGTATTGATTTCACCTGCCAGCTCAATAAATCGGGTGTTTTGTTCAAATTCACGGGCTTTCCAGGTGAGATAAAACGGATCTATGGGAATACAATGCCCGCCAAGGCCCGGGCCGGGAGTAAATTTCATAAATCCAAACGGTTTTGTATCGGCGGCATCCAGTACTTCGTGCACATCAATTCCCATTTTGGTGAACACCACTTTTAGCTCATTTACAAGAGCGATATTTACCGAGCGAAAAATATTTTCTGTGAGCTTAACGGCCTCTGCCGTTTTTGTATCCGAAACGGGCACGGTTCTCACGATAGAGGTATTGTACATCTGCATGGCCAGTTTGAGTGCGTCTTCCCCGTGTCCGCCCACAACTTTTGGGATTTTTGCCGTATTGAAATTCTGGTTCCCGGGGTCTTCCCTTTCCGGACTGTAGGCCACATAAAAATCCCTGCCGGCTTTCAGTCCGCTCCTGTCTTCAAGAATAGGGATTATCACCTCTTCGGTGGTCCCGGGATAGGTGGTGGATTCAAGAATAACAAGCTGGCCTTCCCGCAGATATTCACCCACCGATTCGGTTGTCATTTCAACAAACCTCATGTCGGGCTCCCTGTGAGAATCGAGCGGTGTTGGAACGCACATAAGCAGGGCATCTGCCTCTTTAAATCTAGAAAAATCTGTAGTTGCATCGCAATGATCAGAGGCAGCCAGAGCCTCCATCTTATCCTTGCCAAGATGTTTAATGTATGGCACTCCACTGCGAATACAATCGACCTTGTGCTGATCGATATCGTACCCGATTACGGGCATATTGTTCTGATGAAAAGTCCACATTAACGGGAGCCCAACATATCCCAGTCCGATAATTCCTACCTTATACTCTCTTTTTTCAATGCGCTGCAGTAAATAGTCTAAATCCATCTGTATTAACGTTGTTATTATTTTTGAATAGTCTAGAATATAAGAGTATCAAAGACTTTAGAAAATGGTGTTTTTGAAGAAACCTGCCTGCTTTTCAATTATGAACTGCCTGTGAGTTTCTCTCTTCAACTTTCGTAACATACATGGCGTATCCCAAAGAGAGTATGAAAAGAGCTGCTACAGAGAAAAAACGAAGGGTCTCTGAACCGTATAAAAACAGAAAGGCCATTACACTGCTGATTGCAGCAAAGCATGAATAAAGAGTGGCGATATACTTGTGGGAGTAGCCTGCGATATTTAGCCTCTGATAAAGGTGAGACCGGTGGGCGTCCAGAACATTTTCACCGTTTTTATAGCGGCGGGCAATGGTAAAACTTCCATCAAAAAGAAACGGCCAGAGCACAAGGGCTCCAAACCAAATGGTGTCTCCGATCATCAGGTCGGGCGAAAAAGCGGCTGCCAGAAACGGCAGAGACGCGAACCAGAATCCGAGAAACACACTGCCCACGTCACCCATAAAAACTACGGCCGGCGACCAGTTATAGCGCAGAAAGGCAAAGAGGAGTGCAATAAGCACAAAATTCATAATCACCAGCAGCTCAAATTCAATAATCCAGCCAAACAGGGCCCACGAAACCGCAGCAACAATACCCTGTAAACTTGCAATACCGTCAACCCCGTCCATAAAATTGTAAATATTCGTTGTGCCTGCGATCCAGATAATGCCGAGCAGGGTTCCCACAAAACCGGCTTTCACCGTTACAATTAATGGTATGTAGAATGTTGCCAGGGTTCCTATTCCAAGCAAGATAGTTAGCCCGCAAATAATCTGAACCGTAAAGCGCACACGCTTCAGAAGGCTTCCCATATCATCATACCAGCCCAGAAGTGATATACCTGTTAACGCTGCCAGAAGATACATTCCATTATTCGTTACAGGCCCCGAGATATCAAAAAAAAGAAGCAGGAACAAAAGGGTGATTAACATAATGCTCACGAATCCAACACCGCCTCCCCTGGGAGTGATTCTGGTATGGGAACTGCGTGCAATAGGCACATCCAGAATGTTTTTGCGTCTGGCAAAATCAATATACCATCGGGTTACCAGCAGGTTAGCAAGAAATGCCGACAGGGTTATGACGGTTAATAAAAAAGTAAAGCTCATGTATCTTAATTGATTCAGCTGCTACAAATTATATAAAGGATTGAAAGTAAGATTTTTTAAAATGAAATTCTTAATAAATAATAGATTAGAGAATTGAAATATTCAGTTACCAATTCTTTGAATTTTATCAATACTTTAATATTAAGAAAAACCATCTTTATTGCGTACAAACAGGCGATTTTATGCCAAAATTTCTAACCGTATAAGAAGACTTTTTGCATCTGTCGCCTGGAGATAACCAGTGCAGCAGTAATTTTATCGATTCCGGACGAATCGATTTCGGAGAGCAAATAAAAACAGCTCTCCGTCAAGAGAGCTATTTTTGCCGTTATTTAATTGTCGATAGTACGCTTTGAGATGCTGCTAAGTTAGAAAACCCAGATTATCTTACTGTTAATGAATTATTAAGCTTTTGTTCACATAACACGTTAAGGCAGCGGTGAATGATTTTTTACTGACTTAAGTTGACTTCATATAAATCACAATAAATCAGTTCCCTATGCTTTCTTCCCAAATTCTTATCTTTGTTTTTATTTCCGGCATAATTGTTACCGTAATCGCTGTTTATGGCCTCTATTCACACCTTGAGGAAACCAGAAGTGAATTTGAAGAGAAGCGGCAGAGTAAAATTACCTACCGAACAAATGAGGAGTTTGTCGGTGATAAATCCTGACAAATACCGTTCTCTTACGCCATTGGCAGAAATTTATATCTCTCCCCATTCTATATCAGATTATTATTTATTAACTTTGATGAGTAATTAAATACTTAATTTAAGTAATAAGTTATGCCTGAAATTTTTCCCGGGATGCGTTTTTTCAGCCGAAAACTGATTAAGCCCCAGGATCTGAACGCACATGGAACACTCTTCGGCGGAGTGGTGCTCTCCTGGATAGATGAAGAAGCCGCCATTTATGTTACCTGCCAGCTTGGGAAAGGTAATATCGCCACAAAATTCATGTCCGAAATCGACTTTGTGAGTTCGGCAAAGCTTGGCGACATCATTGAGATTGGAATGGAAACGGTCTCTTTTGGCACAACATCGATAACCGTTCGCTGCGAAGTGCGCCAAAAATTTACCCAATCACCGATTATTCGCATCGAAAAAATTGTATTTGTACATCTCGATGAAAATGATCGCCCCACTCCGCACGGGTTAAAAAAACCAGTAAATGAATAAAAAGGGATATTTCTGTTTATGGAATTAAATCACAGCATTGTCGACAAACAGGTTATTCTGGACCTGCTATATGGGGATGAGGATTATTTTAATGAATTTGTCTCGGCATCTGTCGACTCTTTTACAGAGTTTAAGGATAATTACAAGCAGAGCATGCGAATGAGAGACATGGAGAGCCTTCGGAAAACAGGCCATAAAATTAAACCTGTAGCTCAAATGATGAATCTCGACCCCATACTCGAAATGTACGAGGAGTCTAAAGAACTGATCGAAGCAGAGGCGCCCGACAAGCAGCTAAACGATTTGATGGACGACATGAATGTCTACTGTGAAAAGCTGTTAAAAGAGCTGAAAGAACTTGAAAACAATTGAACCCGACGAATTTTAAATTTTCTTCTGCGGGCAAAAAAAGAACATCTCTCACCATCTTTTTGAATGAATAAACATATACTCGTAACAGGCGGTGCCGGATTTATTGGCAGCCATACCGTTCTTGAGCTTCTGGAAAATGATTATCGCGTTACCGTTATTGATAACCTTTCCAACAGCAAAAAAGAGTCTCTCCGCAGAGTTGAAACGATAACCGGCAAATCGGTCGGTTTTTACGAGATGGATCTGCTTGATGAACAAGCGATGAACGATCTGTTTCAAAAAAATACTTTTTATTCGGTGATACACTTTGCCGGATTAAAAGCCGTGGGTGAATCGGTGGAAAAACCTCTCTCCTACTTTAAAAATAATGTTTCAGGAACCATAACCCTCTGTGAGGTAATGCAGAACCAGGGAGTTAAAAACCTGGTATTCAGTTCATCGGCCACGGTTTATGGAGACCCCGCCGAATCACCCATACCGGAAACAAGCTCGCTGATGGCGGTAAATCCCTACGGCCGCACCAAGCTTATGATAGAAGAGATCCTGGGCGATCTGTTCCGGTCAGATCCTGAGTGGTCCATTTCACTGCTTCGCTACTTCAACCCGGTGGGTGCTCACAAAAGCGGAATGATTGGTGAAGACCCCAGCGGAACACCCAACAACCTGATGCCATATATTACACAGGTTGCCGTAGGGAAACGCACACACCTTAATATTTTCGGGGGTGATTATGATACCGGGGACGGAACAGGCGTGCGGGACTATATTCACGTTACAGATCTCGCCCGCGGCCACTTGAAAGCACTGGAAGCAGCTGCCGGCCGGCCCGGAATTGAGGCCTATAACCTGGGCACGGGAAAAGGCTCCAGCGTACTGGATGTGGTTAAAGCCTTTGAGGCCGCAAACGGCGTTTCCATACCTTATAAAATTGTGCCGCGAAGGCCCGGCGATGCGGCTGTCTGCTATGCCGATCCCTCGAAAGCTGAAAACAGGCTGCACTGGAAAACAGAACTGGGCCTTGAGGCCATGTGCAGGGACGCCTGGAACTGGCAAAAAAAGAATCCCGACGGGTACACAGGCGAGGATTGAAAACCAGCTCCCGCTCACGTTGTTTAAGTGCGGTACCTACTGCAGCTTAATTTCAGCCAGAACCGGGAGATGGTCAGACGGAAAAAGTCCGTCTTGCTGGTCGGCAAGTATAGCGTGTTGGTTTACCGTTACGCCATCGCTTACAAATATATAATCAATACGCCGGTCCGGCACAACTGCGGTGAAGCCATTCCATGTTGAAGTGGGGCCGTGGTGGCCATAAACGGAATGGTAAAATCCGTCGAGCAGTTCGCGGCCATCTGATAGCGCGGATTTCGACAATACGGAGTAGGGCTCATCCTTTTCAGTGGTGTTCAAGTCTCCCATCACTACAACCGGCAAACCATCCGTAATTCCGGCCAGCTCACTCATTATCAGCCTGGCACTTTCAACCCTGGCAATTTCACCGCGATGATCGAAGTGGGTGTTCAGTACCACAAACTCCTTTCCGTTTTGTTTATCCCTGAAGTGCGCCCAGGTGGCAATTCGCGGCAGCATGGCATCCCACGACTGACTACCCGGCACGTCAGGTGTTTCGGAAAGCCAGAAGGTATCGTGATTCACTAATTCCAGCCTCTCAGTTTTGTATAAAATGGCACTGTACTCGCCGCCGCCGTCTTTATCTCTTCCGGTACCTATCCAGGACAAACCCGGCAGCATTTCCGTGAGATCCTCAAGCTGATGCAGGAGTGCCTCCTGAACCCCCACCACGTCGGCCTGATGCAGCCGTATCGTGCTTGCGGCAAACTCCTTTCGGTTGAGCCATGCGTTTTCACCGTCGCCGGGATTATCGAACCGTATGTTAAAAGTCATTACTCGGAGAGTTTGTTCACTCTGCACGGATGCCTTTTGGTAGTTCTGCTGAACCTGATTTACGGGCACAGTAACGGATGCCATCAGCATAATGGATAAAAATAGTGCAGCAACCGGGGTCATTAGTGGATTCATAATCATTAGATGAGTAAGATTGATATGCGCTAAATGTAACTTTTAGTATACATAGCTTCTGTTAAATTATTATAAATGAATATGCGGGGTTGATAAAATATTGATCCCCTCTTCCCTGCAAGACACATCTGATCTTTATGACCACGCCGCGCGACTGCATGATCAAACTATGCCGGAACTGATTCGTTAGAAACCATGGCTATTAGTTGAAGTTTTGTACGCTCCACTGATGCGTGCCTGAAAAACTTCAAAAGAGAGAATTCTACACGGAAAAATGCAAACCTGAACGTATATAAAAGGCGGTTACTTATCAGGAAAAATATTTCTTTTCCATACAGATAACTGTAAGTTCTGTTAAGAGAGAATAAAAAATCATCGGTTATGGCACATATTATTCTATTCCTTATACTATCGTTCACCTTCCTGGGAGGAGTCTGGACCGAAAGCACCGTTAATCACGGAGAATCCGTCACATCCGGGGCTGAATCTTCTCAGCAAAAAGAGAAAGCTGCCGGGGAGTATTCAGAATTTTATTACATGAAGGGTATTCAGGTTAATCAGAGCCTTTGCTACGTAAGCAGTTCTTGTGACAGCGGCGAGGTACTGAGAAGTGACACTCTTAAGACGGCGTTTCTCGTCATGGTGACTTTCAACAACGAAAAGCCTGACTCGGTTTTGTTCGATGGACTTGAAGGGGCAAATGTGGGGCCCAGATTTTATAGTACATTCAAAGAGTCGATAGAAAAGAGTGCTGAGTTAGGAGCAACTCCCGCTTACTGTGACTCAACAATGGGATGTGGATATGCACAAAAAGACGGTAATGCAATTGAGTTCGAACAGTATACAACCATGGGGGCGTATATTGGAACGGGAACTCTTGGAAATGACAGGCTTACACTACATACTCAATTCATTTACAGGGGAATTGGCACGGAATATTTTCTGGAAGGCCAAAAAATTGTGGGGATTGAATGAAAACATTATACCAACTAAGATGGTTGTGGATTGTTTTACTCCTGTCATGCGTCTCAGTGGCAGGGCTCGCCGGCTGTGAAGATTTTATTTCAGTCTTTGACAAGAGTGACGATACAAAAACTATTCTTTACGAAATGAAAGGCTTTGAGACTATTACAAGGTATTCTGAATGGCCGATACCTGAAGGTGAAGTACCTACAGTGAAAAGATATGGAGTCCATTTCTTTATGCTAATGAAAATGGACAACAGGGTAAATAATCTGGTGAGGCTATATGGACTGGAAGGAGCCGATGTTGGTAAGCGAAATCAGCATCTCTACCCGGATTGTAATCCTGAGGCCGATTGTAAGGTGATCGGCACGCTGGATGGTGAAAATTTGACGATAGATCTTCAACATGAGGGAAGGTCATATCAGGCTGAAGGGGCAGTACAATTCTTTGAAGATTCCGACTATAGCATTGCCGAAATAACAGCGACCTTCAATTATGAAAATACCACTGTCCAATACATTTTTGAGGGTAGCCGAAAGAGATACAAGAGATAAAATATCCTGTTCAAGATGAGAACATTCCACATTCTTCTATTCTTTACTTTATCCATGCTTCTTCTGCTTTCCTGCGGAACAGATTCCAATGATCCTGATGGTGATGGTGACTTAATGGAGTTTGAATTGGCCGCCAATGGGGTAACGATAACCTGTGCCGAAGCAAATGCCGGGGATATGGGTGCGGTAGATGGAGTAATGTATGAAGCCGTGGATAACGATCTGTTACGACAGCGCAGAGACGAAGGGGCTGACATGACAAAGGTATGTGTCTCTCCGGTAACGAATATGAACAATCTTTTTGAAGATACAGAATTCAATCAGCCCATAGGAAACTGGGATGTGAGTAATGTTATAACAATGCGAGAAATGTTTGAATCGTCTGCGTTTAATCAATCCATAGCAAATTGGGACGTTAGCTCAGTAACAGATATGCATAGGATGTTTTTCAACAACCGCGAGTTCAACCAGCCCGTTGAAAACTGGAACGTAAGCAGCGTAACGGACATGAGCGATATGTTCTCATATACCCTGTTTAACCAACATCTTGGTTCCTGGGATGTGAGTAATGTCACAACGATGAGCGGTATGTTTGACAACTCTTCATTTAATCAACCCATAGCAGATTGGGATGTAAGTTCTGTATCAGATATGGGACAACTGTTTATGCGGTCTGTTTTTAATCAATCTATTGGTAAATGGGATGTGAGTAACGTTACAGATATGAGTCGGATGTTTGTCGCGTCAGCGTTCAATCAACCTATTAATGAATGGGATGTGAGTAATGTTAGAAATATGATGTCTATGTTTGGTTCACGTTTTAATCAACCCTTAGATAAATGGAATGTAAGTTCGGTAACCAATATGAGCAGTATGTTTTCTAACTCAAAATTCAATCAGCCGATTGGCAATTGGGATGTGAGTTCTGTTACAGATATGAGCATCATGTTTGAGAGTTCAGAATTTAATCAGCCTTTAGAGAATTGGGATGTGAGTTCAGTAACCAGTATGTATGCTAAGTTTCAAGATTCTCAATTTAATCAACCTATTGGCGGTTGGGATGTAAGTAGCGTAACAAGTATGAGAGTCATGTTTTACGACAATCGAGTGTTTAACCAACCTTTGGGAAACTGGGATGTGGGTTCTGTAACAACAATGTATTACATGTTCTGGAACTCAAATTTCCACCAGCCAATCGGGGAGTGGAATGTACGCAACGTAACGGATATGACAGGGATGTTTTTAGATACCCGGTTCAACTACGACATCTCCGGTTGGTGTGTACCGAATATCGAGACTGAGCCGGACAAATTTGCCGTCAATAGTGCACTTATTCCACAGCATAAACCGGTATGGGGTACATGCCCGGATTAAACCAAACTGTTCCAAATACTCAACCAGAGATCGCATTATGAAACCCTGCAGCAGCTTGTATCTGCTGCCTCTGCTACTCGCAGTCATATTATCATCGGGATGCGAAGAGATGGGCATCGGCGGGGGACAGGTCTGCACCCAGGCAGGCTGTGAGGATGGCGTTACCGTTCAGCTTTCGGAAGAGAGGCCGGATTCACTTTCTCTGACTATTTACATGGATGATAATTCGGAAGCATTTGATTCCCTCATCTGCACAGACCAGGTTAGCTCATGTGTTATCCGGGCCGGAGGAATCACACCGGAAAAAGTTACGGTAGTCATTACTTGGGACAATGAAGAGTTCAGGCAAACCTTTACTCCCGGGTACGAGAGTTTTCAGCCAAACGGACCCGATTGCCCGCCCGTCTGCAAAGTTGCTGCCATTGATATTGATTTATCCGGTAAGTAGGTTTGTGAACCTGAAAAATTCACACTGGTTTTTTGCGCGGTTTTAAAGAGAGAGGACCTTTTTTGTCAGCCGGGTAGTGCAGATCGTTTAGTACACACAAGGCGTCACAATACGATGGTTGCAATATGCGTCGTATGATTGGAATATCTCAAAATAAAAACGGAATCTGTTTTGAAGAAATGACAGGTAAAGCCTTATATTTCTTTTTGTGCAGCACGCCCGGGTGGCGGAATTGGTAGACGCGCCGGATTCAAAATCCGGTGGTAGCGATATCGTGCGGGTTCGAGTCCCGCCCCGGGTACAGTTTCAATCTTGAGGTTTGAGACTTGAACCTTGAGATCCACTTCCACACTTTTCACCAGCTATAAGGGACGAGAAGCTGGTCTTGAGCGAATGCGAAAGCCAGTCCCGATTCCTCGGGAAGTCCCGCCCCGGGTACAGATATAAAACCTAAGTACATTGCAATCTACTGCGATTCAATTACTTAGGTTTTTTTTTGAAGGGTAAAACAATAGTAAAACAAAGTCGCTTTCTTCTCTCAATAATGTTTTAGCTTCATTTTGGCTAATCACGTAAACTGCAACTCTGCCCTACCTGCTGTCACCCCTTTAATCAGCGCTCTAAGATTCACTTCAATTTCGAATATCCTGAACCAATAAGGCTCTTTTAAAAATTCAATCCAGAGCTCTTCGATCTCTTATTGGTCAAGTCGGCCGCAGTCATAATCATCGATCCGGCTCATCTTTATGATTCTTTTTTCACTCATACAGCATTGATTTATTTAAAAATCAGGAGCTGCAGTTCTCCACCACAACCCCCGCTATTACTAAAGTGATGTACTCAAGTATCACTTTATGTTTGTGTTCTACTGGTTTGAACCGAGAAATCTGAATTCCTTAAAAAAAAGTTCAATAAATTTTTTATTGAACCATGTTATTGAACATTTAAAGCTAAAATCGAATAATAGATAAAGCAGTGGGCAACGTTGTGTTATTTATTAAAAAGGGATAAGTTCATAAAGAATATGTTATGCTACTAAACTACAATCGGGAATAAATTCAAAAAGAGATTATGAGACTGATTTCGGGATTAATTTTTTTCACATTATTTTTTACAAGCCACTTAAAAGCACAGCTCATTCTTGAGTATGAATCTGTTAGATATATTGATGATGGCCTTATTCAGGTAGTTGCCAATTTGCAAAATTTAGGGAGTACTGCATCAGCTTTTATCCCATATGGTTCAGCCAGAATGAATATTGATCCTAATCGAAATCAATCAAGACGAATAGATGCATTGATTAGATATAGATATGCGGGTCAAAATGATTTCACTTATGATTTACCAAATTCAGTGAATATCAAAACATGGTTCGGAACTTCAATTGAAGCTGAAATGATGCAAACCATTCGGTCTACAGGAGCGTCAAATTATTATCAATGGGAATTAATTTTTTCAGTTCCAAATGATGCGCTTGATGTATCAGTCATTTTATTTGGCGAATCAGAACCACTACCAAATCGCCCAGAAGTAATTGAACAATATGAACAAGGAAAAATACGTGCTACTGAATTAGTTGCAGAAGCTGACAGTTTATTCGATCAAGGTAATTATTCTCAAGCACGATCAAATTATTCAATTGCGAACAGGTTGGATAATTCTCTCTTTCCTCAGATAGCCGAAAAATATTTCTTGTCAATAAAATATTTAGGTGATGATGCTTTAAACAACAATGAACTTGAAAATGCATATGAACTTTATGATCAAGCCAAAAGAATTGCTGATCGTGGAAATATTTCGATTCATCCTATGAACAATAGTTTGGTTAATTTTTATGAGAAAAAGGGCTACTCTGAACTTCATGAATCAAACCATGGAAATGCCTTTTTCTTTTTTGATGAAGTTTTATCAATCGAACCAAACAATGAAAATGCAAGAAGAGAAATTAAGAGCATTGAATCATTAAAGAGAAGCCCTGCTTTAGCTACAACATTATCGGTCGTCCCAGGTGGTGGCCAATTTTATAATAAACACAACTTGGCTGGTTTAATATTTATGGCTGCAGGTGGATACTTTATGGCAAATGGAATTATAAATTATTCGAAGAAAGACGAAGAAATCCCATATTGGTCTGACGAAACTCCACATATCGAAAAAGCACAAACATCTTTTCTTATTTATGCTGGAATAACTATTTGGAGTATGTTTGATGCAAATAAATCTGCTAAAAAGTTCAATCAAAGTTTAATAACTCCAAATGATGAGGCAAAAAACTTTCAAATTGGGCTAATTCCATCAAATGGAAGTATCAACTTAGCAATGCGAATTAATTTTTAAAGCCATGAATGAACTAAAAGTAATCGTTATACCAGAAACCGATGATTTTGCACTGGATGTCTCTCATCGAAATTTTGCGTGGACAAATAAAAAATTAGGCGAGCCACAACTCGATAAACATAATTCAAGATATTTAGCTCCTTTATGGCTTGAGAATAATGTTGGAATCAATCGAATTTATCACATTCTGAAAATTGAAGAGCATAAAGAATCATATGAATTCGTATTGGGTAATTCTTTTATTTTGCCAGAACCATACAATGACGTAAACCAAAGACGGGTTTTTTCATACAAACCTTTGCATGAGCTTGGGTTCGTTGAGGTAAAACGTGGCTTGTTAATTGAAATTCCCGAGTACGTAGCATAACAACCGCATTAACGGCGGACGCAGCCGCGACTTTGTTTAATTTCTTGCCAATGATTGTTCAAATTTTTAGCCTTTTAAAAAATCATAATCCCTGCGCCGGTTATGCGGTAGGCCGTTAGGCAACTTGAAAATCTATTACAAATGTTCAATCCTATTTATCCAATTAGAAAATTTCAAATAGATAAGCGGCTTAAATCAAAATTAAAACAACTGAAATTAAGCTATCCGACTTACTTAAAGATTTTGAAGAGCATGAAAATGCAATAGGTGCCTTTTCCTTTCCTATTGATTTCCCCCTCGAAAACGCAAAAGATGTAGTAGATTTGCAGGGGCTTTTGTACAAACTTATGCAAAGCCAAAATGAATTGATTGACTTTTTGCAATTTTGGGAAAAATCAAGACAAATTTTCAATTTTGAAGCTGATCTAACTCAGATGTTATCATTGACTGATGTTGATTCTATACCGTGGAAATCCATAAAACTACCTTATGATAATTTCTACATATCATTTGGTAGTTTTGGACAAGAAAGTTTTACTTCAAATGATCCTTATCAAAAATATAAGTTTATTATTGATGGAGCCTATGTTAAAAGAATCAAGGGTAAGTCTCCAATTCTTCCAGAAGATTCTATTCAAATACAATTCACCTCCAAGTTAGTATCACCAACTTATAAGAAGGCTATTGTAAGTCAACCTGAGGGATATTTATTGGGCGAGCCACTGTATGAATACATTTTATCAGGTGAAAAAGAACAAAGTGTAAAAACCGCAATCGAAAATGGCGAAAAAGCTTACACTCAGTATTGCACAAAGTTTGATGAAAATAATTACTCTATTGCTTTAGAAATGGCCCAAAAATATGGAGTGGCTGGAAATGAAAATAAAAAGCTAAATTTACACCTTGATAAATATTTAAGAGGAAAAGACATTATACGCCCTTTTTTGCCAACCTTATTCAATTGCATTTTTTACTTAACACAATACCCGGATAAAATTGTAGAAAAATTTCAAGATAATACACCTGAAAAACTCTTGAAGAAATATAAAAATGCCTCTTCAAAAAAAATCAAAGAGAATACTTTAAGTAAAATAAATAGTCATGGTTATCATAAAATTAAGTTTGTAAAATCTATAATTAAGAAGGATAGCTCATCTAAAGACACAGAAAAAGAAGTATCTCCTCACTGGAGAAGAGGTCATTGGAGAAATCAACCTTATGGGGAAGGATTAAATTCAAGTAAATTTATCTGGATTAATCCAACTATGGTAAGAAAAGATATTAGTAATCCAACTTCCGGTCATGTTTATGATGTAGATAAATAGAAAGTTGCCTAACGAAGGCCGTTATGCAACCTTAAACCTCTGACAAAATTATTTTACTTTTTTCGAGTTTATTACCATAATGCGGATGTATTTAACAAACGGGAACAGCTATGATCAACGAAAAGATAAAAAAACAAGCCCTTGAACTTTCCAGTCAGGAACGTGCCGAACTTGTACATGTGCTGATCGATAGTCTTCAGCCAGAGAAAGAATTTGAATCAGAGAAAGCTTGGTCTGAAGAACTAAAGAAACGTATTGACCGGTATGAACTAGGTAATAGTACGACGAAGCCGTGGAGTGAAGTGAAGAAAAATGCTCAGGCACTTCTTGATAGATGAGCAAAATGACCTTTGAACTTAACGATGAGGCAGAGGTTGAGTTTTATGATATCGTTGATTATTACAAGCAATTCGATCGGTCGCTCTCTCGCGATTTTATTCATGAGTTTGAAGATGCGGTTCAGCGGTTAATAAAATTTCCAAAAGCAGGATACCCCTATCTTCATCAGACAAAGCGCATTTTTCTAAAGCGATTTCCCTACTCGATTGTCTACAAAATTTATAGGAATGAATTGATCATGGTTTTTGCCATCATGCATATGAGACGAAAACCGGATTATTGGGAAAAACGCCTTAAATAAACTCGCAGGTTGCATAACAAGCAAATCAACCGGATGTGTTTTGGTTTAGTTGCTTACAATTAAACACACATCCGCACCGGTTATTTGCCAAACCGTTATAAGATTTCTATACCGTAAAGGGCCCTCTGCTTCAAGATATTTGATGCCAAATTCTGTGATATCAGTTATACGGTTTTTAGCAATTCTCAGAAAATATATCCTGATATGAGTGGTTTAAATCCTTTCGGGTATGGCCAACCGGCTGAAAGACGCTGAGACATAAGGGTTCACGAAGGCAGCTTCCATCAAATCGAAAGCTTCCTGAACGCAGACGGGCTTTTGCCAAACTGTTTTTTGAAAGCGCGGGAAAAATAAGCCTGATCATTAAATCCAACCTGAAAACTAATCTCAGAGATTCGCCTCTCGGTTTGATTCAGAAGCTCCGCGGCACGCTGTAATCGTACAGAACGAATAAACGTTCCGGCGGGCTGATCGACCAGGGCATTGAGCTTCCGGTTAATCTGAGAGACGCTCATATTCAGCGATTCAGCAAAATCTTCCACATTGTACTCCTCCTCAGCAAGATGGTTGTCAATTACCTCTATAGCCTTGCTGATAAAGCTTTGATCAACCGGGCTCTTCGCAACCACAGAGGGTTTAAAGTATGTGGAAGTGCTAAACTGGTTTTTTAAGCTTTTCCTCTGCTGAATAAGAGTTTTTACCCTGGTTTGCAGCTCTTTAACATGAAAAGGCTTGGTCAGGTAAGCATCAATTCCTGCTTCCAGTCCCTCAATTTTAGGGTCGAGGCCGGCTTTGGCGGTTAACATGATTATGGGGATGTGGCTGGTTTTCTCATCGCTCCGGATCTTCTTGCTAAACGCATAACCATCCATTTCGGGCATCATTAAATCGGTGATGATTAAGTCGGGAATGGTTCCCTGCGATACAGTGATTCCCTCCCGTCCGTTTGCCGCTTCCAGCACTTTATACTCCTCACAGAGCTGCTCGCGGATAAAAGCCCGTACATCCCTGTTGTCTTCAACAATAAGAATGATTTCATCGTGTTCGGCAAGAAGCAATTCAACATCCGGCAGGGCCGGCGTTAATGAACTGTTTTCGGCAGAAACCCCAGCATTTAAGCTGCTATTTTGCTGCGCCTGAGTACGATTCTCTTTATAGGGAAGACGGATAATAAATTCGGTTCCAACACCCTCTTCGCTCTCTACATCAACGGTCCCGTTGTGAAGAAGCACTAACTCGTGTACCAGCGACAGGCCGATCCCGGTCCCTTCATATTTTCGGGTGTTGGAAGGATCTGCCTGGTAAAACCGGTCGAATATGTTCGGTAGCCGGTCATGTGAAATACCGATTCCGGAATCTTTCACCCGTATTTCTACAACCCCTGTTTCGGGAAGCTCTACGGCTACATCGATGCGTCCGCCGGAATGAGTAAACTTGAAGGCATTCGAAAAAAGGTTGAAAAACACCTTCTCCAGTTTGTCTGAATCGAAGTTCACCATAATTGCAGCACGTGCAGAGGAAAAGTTAAGGCCGATATTTTTTGTTTCCGCAAGCGTTTCAAACGAAAAGAGATGATTTTTTAAAAAGGAAACGATGTTCTGTTCTTCCGATTTCAATTCCATTTTGCCCGCCTCCAGCTTGGAAAGATCCAAAAGCTGATTGATAAGAGAAAGCAACTGCTCTGCATTGCTGTTTACTGAAATCAGCTTCTGTTTTCTGTTTTTACTCTCCTCAGATTGAAGCAGTGTCTCAATTTGTCCGATAATCAAAGTGAGCGGTGTCCTGAATTCATGAGAGATGTTGGCAAAGAAATGGGATTTCAGCTGGTCGAGTTTCCGGAGAGAGTCTGTCTCAACCCTTTCCAGCTGCAGCTGATTTTTCAGGTTGAACCGGTTTAGCTCATAGCGCCTCAGTAAATAGAGACCGTTCAAAAACAGGAGCGTATACATGCCGTACGCCCACCACGTACGCCACCACGGAGGAAGAATGGTAAATGTGTAATCAAACGGCTCACTCCATATGCCACTCTCACCTATAGCCCGGATTTGGAACGTGTGGGTACCAAAGGGCAGGTTACGGTAATCGGCCATCGGATCGGCGGCGGGTTGGCTCCAATTGGTATTTAAGCCCACCATCCTGTAACTGTACCTGATTTTATGCGGTGCTGCCCAGTCTATGGCTGCAAAATAAAAGGTGAGGTGGTTTTTATCGTAGGGCAATTGTAAACTGAGGGGATAGTTCTCAAATTTTTGTACACCACTAAATGTGATCTGATCCTGGCCGCTATCGGGACTATCCGAGATCGTGCGATAGTCTACATACTGCTCGTTAATTTCTAATTGGGATAACCGGGGTTGGGGTATTTTATCAGAAAATGTAAGCGTATTCAAATCCAGCATTACCAAGCCATTTCCGGTGCCCCACCAGGCGCGGTTTTTACTGTCAATAATGGCACTCGGAGTGAATCTCAAGCCTTTCAATCCATCTTGTTTGCCAAAGTTTTGAATACTAAATGCAAATTCCTTATCACCGGACGTTTCATTTTCGGTTAACGAAATCCTTGACAGTCCATTTTCTGTTCCTAAAAAAACACCAATTTTATCTAAAGGGGCCCTTTTATCCTCTACGATGGACCAGACGCTATTATTGGGCACGCCTTCGTTTTCGGTGTAATGAATAAAGCTTTCTCCATTAAACAGACTCACACCACCACCTTCAGTCCCCAGCCAGATTTTTCCGCTTTTATCCTCTATGATGGAGAAGACGGTATTATTGGATAAGCCTTCGTTTATGCTGTAATGGGCAAAGCTCTCTCCGTTAAAGACATTCACCCCTCCGCCTTCGGTCCCCAGCCAGATATTTCCGCTTTTATCCTCCAGTATGGACCAGACAAAATTATGGGATAATCCCTCCTTTTCGGTGTAATGGGTAAAGCTCTCTCCATCAAATACACTCACCCCGTCATCTGTCCCCAGCCAGATATTTCCACTTTGATCCTCCACGAGTGCCCTGACGCGATTATTGGATAAGCCCTCCTTTTCTGTGAAATGGGTAAAGCTTTCTCCATCAAACAGGCTCACCCCGCCATCACCAGTTCCCAGCCAGATATGTCCGCTTTGATCTTCCAGAATGGACCAGACAACATTATTGGATAAACCGTCCTCTTCGGTGTAATGAGTAAAGCCTTCTCCATTATATACGCTCACCCCTCCGCCACCGGTCCCCACCCAGATATTTCCACTTTGATCTTCCAGGACGGATAAGACGACATTATGGGATAAACCCTCGTTTTCGGTGTAATGAGTAAAGCCTTCTCCAATAAATACGTTCACCCCTCCGCCATCAGTCCCTATCCACACATTTCCGCTTTGATCCTCCAGGATAGAATAGACGGTATCATTGGATAAGCCTTCGTTTATGCTGTAGTGGATAAAGCTTTCTCCATTAAATATGCTCACCCCTCCGCCACCAGTCCCCAACCAGATCTGTCCGCTTAGATCCTCTGCGATGGACCAAACGGTATTATTGGATAAGCCTTCGTTTTCGGTGTAATGGGTAAAGCGTTCCCCATTAAAAACGCTCACACCGCCATCCGTCCCCAGCCAAATATGTCCCTGTTGATCCTCCAGAATAGACCAGACGAGATTATTGGATAAACCGTCGTTTTCGGTGTAATGGGTAAAACTTTCTCCGTTAAATACGTTCACCCCTCCGCCTTCCGTCCCCAGCCAGATATGTCCGTGTTGATCCTCCAGGATGGATATGACGATATTATGGGATAAGCCTTCCTTTTCGGTGTAATGGGTAAAGGTCTCTCCATTAAATTTGCTCACCCCTCCGCCATCCGTCCCCAGCCAGATATGTCCCTGTTGATCCTCCAGGATGGACCAGACGGTATTACTGGATAAGCCTTCGTTTTCGGTGAAATGGGTAAAGGTCTCTCCATTAAAAACGCTCACACCGCCATCCGTCCCCATCCAGATATTTCCGCTTTTATCCTCCAGAATTGCCCGGACGAGATTATTGGATAAGCCTTCGTTTTCGGTGAAATGGGTAAAGGTCTCTCCATTGTATACACTGACCCCTATATAGGACCCCAGCCAAATATTTCCGTTTTTATCCTCTAAGGCGGCATTGACGAAAGATGACGTCATACCATGTTCCACATTTAGATATTGCAGATGAACAGTAGCGGGATCTTTCGTAGCGGGTGGCAGGGCTTGGGTAGGTTTAGAATGAATAGCTTCTACCACTTTGCCCTTAATGGGTATAGGAACACCGGTGGGTATCGTGTCACCAAGGGTATTAACCAATACAAAATCGGGGTTGCCTTCCCCTAGATATATGGTTTTGAGTTGGCTTTTATTAACGGGTATGATGGGTGGTTCTTCAGGTATGGGATGTCGGTTGGATTGGATATTTATTCTGGTTAATGCTGCGGGATCAACGGTAAAAGATTGGGGTTTTGCCACACTGTCGGGGTGGATGATTTTAGGTGTGGCAGGAACGGGCACACCTGCTTTTAATTCAACTGTTTGAGGTTGAGGGTAAAGGGGTGGTGGGGGCGAGGCGTCCCGATCTCCGGACGTTTCGGTGCAGGCAGCCAATATAAACAGTGGCAGGAGTACCATCAGGATGCCGAAACATGTGGTTGGTGATGATAGAGTTATCTGGTTAAATTGGCAATTCACTGGGATATTGGGTGCCTTTTATTGTTTTTTGATTTATGATTGTTTGAAGGCCCGGCCACAGAACTGTTTTACGTTTTATACACCGGCTAAGACGTACTCCTATATCCTTACCGGTAAGTAAAAGAGGATAATTGGCAATGTATTATTTCCAGGCCCCACACACATTGTACCTTTTAATCCTGTAAAAGTCTTGGACTTTTTGTGCAGATATTTGGACTATTTGAACGTTTTTTGGACTATTTGGGCTCAACGATGACCGGACTCGGTATTTTTGAATAAAGGGACGGTTCAAACCGTTGGGTGGCTAATACTCCCTCAGACAAACAAATGTGGACAGTACTAATGAACGATTGGTACTCCCATCATGAAATACCAATACAGCTCCTGGTACACTTAGAACATCATCCGGATTTCTCCGATCTAGTCCGGACGCAATTTATCCCGGATATACGATCTGAAACAGACTTTTTACCGATTCTTAATTACTTCCAGGGCACCAGTCAAATATACTACCGGTGCATTCCAGTTAATTGTCACTTCGTTAGTCGAGTAGCTGCACCAGTCATCCAGGTAAGTGGTTGCAGGCAGATCTGAATGATAATTGCAGCCGTCTTGCTGCCCCGGCTGCGGGCCGCCCGCTACGAAACCGGGCACCGGATCATCAATATCATCCGAGGCTGATTGCCGATGGTGTATGAACATTGGCGGCTTGCTGCCAAAACCGGTAACAAACGAGTAGCCGGTTGCATTTCTGCCAAGCAGATAGTCCATATTCGCCAGAGCTGCGTTCAGGTAATCTTTCTCTCCGCTCAACCGATAAGCCTGTATGAGCATCAGTGAATGGTTGCCAATCACTCCATTACTGCCCCACACAAAATCACTCATGCCGTACCGTCCCATTGTAATCGCATAAGGTGATCTGTAAAACTCTTCCAGAAGCTCTTTCCCCTGTTCCATAATCCTTTTTCCGATCAGGGTTGGATCGGCTGCATCTGTCAGGTTTCCGCGATGATGTGCCAGTGAAATCCACGCCAGCGGCCTTACATAACTCCAGCTGGGAATACCTGCACCGACCTGATCAAAATTTCTAGCATTCCAGTAATCGTCATTACCTGTGGATATGTACAACTCCGCTGCAGCCCAATCGAATTCATCTTCCAGTTGCCGGTCCCCATAAGCGCCGGTTTGGATATCAGGCGGCTGCTCATAGTACTCTTCAGGGTTCTGAACCGCCCACTGCCATGCATACTCAGCAGCTTTTAGTGCTTCATTGGCAAAATCCGGATCAAATTCATTGTAAACACGGGCAGCCGTTGCCATTACAGCAGCAAAATTCAGAGTACCACCTGTAGATTTCATCACTGCAAAACGATCGGCTTCTGCTTCATTAGGCATAACCATTCCGGCGAAATCTTTGGATGTCACTTTGTGATATACACCACCGTCATTCGGATCCTGTGTGGTTAACAACCAATCCAGATTCCATCGAATCTCATCAAGCAGATCGGGAACTCCGTTCCCGGTTTCCGGAATATTCAGGTTCAGGCCGCGATAATATTCCGGGAAATGCTCATAGGCAGCAAGAAGTGTGTACGTACTGATACCTGAATTGACAGCATACTTATTGTAATCGCCCGCATCATACCAGCCTTTCGGCGATGAAATTACATACCCTTCGGGACGCTCTTCCGTTTCTGCCGACTCGTGTATATAGACCACATCATCCGGGTGACCCATCGGGCGTGCCCAAATTCCGGCGTGCTCTTCCAGGAGTTCCGACGATGCACGGTTGAAATAGAACGCTTTAATGGATGCTTTGGAAAGGTCTCTCAGGATCTCTTCCCGAATTTCAAATTCGAATGAGTACCCGGTATCATTATGTTCAATGCGATATTGGCCGGGAGTTGTAAAACTGGAGAAGTCGGCAATGGATACGGTTTCACCTGATAACTCCCAGAATGTCGGGCTACTGAGTTCAGCTTCAAAAACCGGCTCATCCGCAGAAATGTCAACCACGCTGAATTTCCCTGTGGCACCACCCGAAAGGATAGCTATTTTTGGCGCTTTTGGATAAAATCCCACCTGGTTCAGTTTGAAGTTTTCATGGCCCTGACCCTGAAGCAAAGTTGTTGATAATAGAATGGCTGCAATCAAGAATAATACGGTTCTCATCTTTCATTTTATTTATATGATTCAATGTTAAGTTTTTCAAACTCTGATGCTTGTTTGAAACATCAAGGTATCTCACCCCAACATCTTGCTGAGAAGTAAATTATAAACCTCAGTTCGATTAATAAATTTTTTCATGTATTCAGTATAAAGTCTCCCCTAATAAGGGGAGACTTCCCCATCGGGATGCCCCCGGCAAGAGGGGTGTCCATAGTTTTTTCTCCAAATCTGGTGAACATCCCCCTCAATCCCCCTTTTTTCGCCATGGGCATCCCCTCGGGAAAGGGGGACTACTGATATCATCATTTAAAAATCGAACTCAGGTTATAAGTCTTGTGGCAAAGCGTGACTTTTCGTGATTCAAAATTAAATCAAAATCAGACTTCTTCAGTTTACTCATCTTTTGAATAGGAGTATGGCCACGCAGTCGGATCAGTGCCCCTGTTTTTGTTAGGCTGATCACTCATTTCAAAATGCAGCCAGGCTCCATCCATTAAATCGCTGTATCTGATATAGTTTTTGTCCCACTCTTTTCCGTTTACATACATTTTATCGATGTAGATATTTTCACTGCTGTTTTCGGGCGCAGTGATTTTGATTTTGTTACCGTTCTCCAGTTCAACAGTCATCTCCGGAAACAGAGGCGCCCCCAGTACATATTGATCCGCTCCCGGCGTAACGGGATAGAATCCCATTGCACTGTATACATACCAGGCTGAAGTCTGGCCGTTATCTTCATCACCTACGTAACCATCTGGAGTGGGCGTATACATTCTCTCCATCGTCTCCCGAACCCAGTATTGCGCCTTCCAGGGCTCTCCGGCGTGATTGTACAGATAAATCATGTGCTGAATTGGCTGATTTCCGTGTGCATACTGCCCCATGTCTGCAACCTGCATCTCCACTATTTCATGGATTGGAAAGCCGTAATAACTGTCATCATACAAGTTGGACGGAAGCACAAATACAGAGTCGAGCATAGAGACAAATGTTTCCCTGCCGCCCATCAGATCCATTAATCCCTGAGTGTCGTGAAAAACAGACCATGTATAGTGCCAGGAGTTGCCTTCCGTGAATGCATCCCCCCATTTGAATGGATTGAACGGCTCCTGAAAAGAACCGTCTCTGTTTCGGCCTCTCATCAGGTTTGTTTCGGGATCAAAAATATTGCGGAAATTCTGACTTCTTTCCCTGTAAAGATCGATCTCCTCCTGTGGCCTGTCAAGCTCTTTTGCAAGCTTCCAGATTGTCCAGTCTGCAAAAGCATATTCCAGGGTACGCGCGGCATTTTCATTGATGCCCACGTCATAGGGTACATAACCGAGTTCGTTATAATACTCATGCCCATTTCGCCCGGACGCATCAACGCTGGGGTGTTTATTTTCTGTTCCATGCAAAACTCCTTCATAGAGCGTCTCTATGTCATATCCGCGAAGTCCTTTCAGATAGGCATCTGCAACAATGGTGGCAGAATTATTGCCAATCATCACATTACGGTGCCCCGGACTGGCCCATTCGGGCAGAAAACCGCTGTGAAGATAGGCATTCACCAATCCGGCCTGCATTTTTTCATTTACGGACGGATGCATCAGGTTTAAGAATGGAAACACGGCTCTGAATGTGTCCCAGAAACCCGTATCGGTATACATATAGCCCGAATGCACGTTCCCGTCATAGGGACTGTAATGATAAATCTCACCCTCTTCATTATACTCGTAAAATTTTCGTGGGAATAACAGAGTCCGCCATAAGGTTGTGTAAAAGGTGCGCGTCTGATCGATGGTTCCGCCACTCACCTGAATTCGTTCCAACTCACTATTCCATATGTTACGCCCATTCGCTTTAACCTGGTCAAAATCGCCATCGTCCAGCTCCCTAAGATTACGTTCTGCCTGTTCATGGCTGATGAAGGATGAGGCCACTTTAATATTCACCTGTTCACCACGAACAGTTTTAAAACCGACGGCCGCTCCCACGTGATTATCTTCCAGTTCCAGTTCATCTTCAATAATGTTACCGTCACTCCAGACGGAGCTGATTTCAAACGGTTTATCAAAAACAAGGATAAAGTAATTCCGAAAGTTTTCCGGTACCCCACCGCTGTTTTTGGTGGTATAGCCGATCACTTTCTGCTCTTCAGGTATCACTTTAATGGTTGAACCGTCATCAAAGGCATCCACGATCACCCAGGAACTGTCGGCCTCAGGGAAAGTCATTCGGAAACGGGCTGCTCTCTCCGTGGGTGTGATTTCAGTGGTAATATCATAATCACTTAAAAACCCACTATAATAATAGGGCTTTACGGTCTGCAGCCTGTGCGAAATCCAGCTCCCGCGTTCATCTTCATGAATCTTAAGGGATCCTGTGATGGGCATAATCGAAAACTGTCCGTAGTCATTCATCCACGGACTCGGCATATGGGTCTGTTTAAAACCCCTGATCTTGTTTGCGGTGTATTGATACTGCCACCCTTCTCCCATCTTACCGGTTTGCGGTGTCCAGAAGTTCATTCCCCAAGGCAGTGCAATGGCCGGATAAACATTCCCGTGAGACAGTTCATATTTCGACATACTACCCATCAATGGGTTAACAAAATCCACCGGTGATTCTACCTCTTGAACCGTTTGTGCCGACAACGGCAGCGATAACATCAGGATTAAAAAGAGTACTGCATTTCTTTTGTAAGACATAAGAATGATGATTTAGATGATATTTTATTGACGTGCTGATAGAAATTCTCAATTATATTTAACTCACTCCATTCAAAGTACGGAACATACAGATATGGGTATGAGTTATGATGGAGCAGAAATGGATAACCAGTTCCGGATAGATGCGAAAAGATCCTGAAATAACCCGGCCGGTGTAAATAGCTACTGAAAAGGTGCAGCCCGAACTGCGAAAACCTAATCGCCGGAGTTCTTTTGAATGCAGACGTTCTCTTCTTATACAAAAATGTAAACTGAAGAAAAAAGCTTAAGAGAATACCCATTGTGAAGACTGTATTCATCCGACTGGCTTAATCAATTAATTTTAAACTACCTGCAGCTATTAACGATGTACTGTTTTGTTCATAAGCTGCTACTCAAAATCTAAAAACTTTTGAAACGGTAAGCACAGTTATTTTTTCTCTATAACCTCAGCTCGATTGTAAATCTGGGCAAGAATTCTGAGGCTGTCCAAAAAGTATAATTGATTGCAGCTCAACTTAAATTATTTAGCTTAATTTTAAATAGATGTAGCACGAGTTCTTCGTGTTGCTTGGTGTCCTCGAGTCTTTTATAAAAAAGAAAGTCAAGGATATACGTTTCCCATGACGATTTCGACTCAATTTTTGAGTTTTACGACGCCCTGATCTATGATACATTCGCGATTCCAATGGTGTTGAGTTATGCACAT
>Ga0081527_100163_pt1 | contig 53985 bp, 57 predicted proteins | sample HotLakmasection5_FD_70992 | JGI IMG/M metagenome (GOLD analysis project Ga0081527, IMG submission 70992) | Hypersaline microbial mat communities from Hot Lake, Washington, USA - Section #5 (SPADES assembly) (version 2) | ecosystem: Environmental > Aquatic > Non-marine Saline and Alkaline >... | reverse complement strand
GCGGGCGGGGGCACCGCGCCGCCGTCCGGCGTTCCCCGGGCCCGCCGCCGCGAGCTTGTCGGCGATCGCCTTGGCGGCGTCGTAGGCGGCGAGGGCGCCGGCGAGGTCGCCCTGCGCCCGCCGCACGTCGCCAAGGGAATTTAAAGCAACGCCGAGGTCGCGGTCGCTGCCGCTCGCCTCGGCGAGGTCGCGGGCCGTTTGGAACGCCGCAGCGGCGCGCGCGAGGCTGCCGATCGCCAGTCGCGCCCGGCCGCACTCGACCCAGTACCAGATGTTCCGTTCGGCGAGCTCGGCCGCCTGGGTGAGCAGCGGTTCCGAGCGGGAGGCCTCGAAGGGGTAGAAGAGCGTTGCCTGGGCGTGCTTGGAGCGCGCCTCCTCCTGGCGCAGCTCACGTTCCTGCGCGATAAGCTTGGCGCGGCGCTCGGCGATCAGCGCGTCGATACGCGCGAACGCCGCTTTGGCACCGGCGATGTCGCTGCGGTTGAAGGCTTCGATCGCTTCATCCACCTCGGCCCGCCAGTCCGGATCGGCCACGCGGATGCGCTCCAAGTCTGCCTGTGTGCGGGCGATCTGGTCTTCCAGCGCCTTGGCTTTCTCCGGCGAGAGATAACCCTGCTGCTCGGCGATCGCGCGCACGAGGCCGACATCGATGACCGGCGCCTGCTGGACGTGAAAGTGCTGGTCACCGCCAGCAACAAAGGTGCCGGTGAACTGCGGCGCGGCTTCGGCTGATCCCGCGTCGCCTAGGATTTTCCCGGCGGTGCCTTGACGTTCTTGAAGGTCATGTCGGTCGTGGAGGTGGCGGTCTTCGCCTTGACCCCTTCGACCGCCTCGAAGAGGAGCGACCCGCCCGAGCGGATGTCGTCGATATTGACGGCGTAGCGGGCCTGGGTCTCAGCCGGCAATGCTGCGATCGCCGCGCGCAGGGTCTCGGCGAGTTGCAGGACGTCGGGGTCGGCGGCGATGGCCGGCTTGTCCAGCTCCGCCTTGATCGCAGTCTCGAAGCTCGGGTTGTTGGCCGCATCCTCGAGCAGTGGCAGCGATTTAACGTCGTGGGTGGCCTGGAGGCGGTCCTTCAGCGCCTCGAAGGCGGTCTTGCCGGCCCCCTTGGCGAACTCGCTGACGGCACCAGAGGCGGCGAGCGTGGCGCCGCTCGCCAAGACACTGAAGAGAAGCTCGGTCAGGGGCATGAGTATTTCCCGCGCCGCGTCTACGCTTAATTCCTTCAGATCAGATACACTTTCTGCGTTGGCGAGTCACCCCAGGCAAGGCTCTCACGGCATCCACGCTCCCTAGCGAAAAAAACCGGTGGGGCGCGGGGAGGATCATCCTCCCCGCATCATGTCTTTATTTCGTGTTGGTCAGAAAGGATCGGCCGAGAAGGAGTCGCAGGCTTCCGGTCGGCCGGGTTCGCGGCCGCGTCGGCAGCGGGTGACGTCATGGAAACCGCAAATCTCCGGCATATCGATGCGCTCCACGCCCCGTGGCACGGCCCGGCCGGCAGGGTGAGGCATCACACGAGAGCACAGGTCGGCCGGCAGGCCCAGCCTATAGTCGGCGGGAAGCGGCCGGTCGGCGGCGGGCACGTGGTCCGCCTCGAGGGAGCGGCGGGCGTCAGTGTTCGGAGACGCCGCTCAGGGCCTCGGTCAGTGTGTATTCGTCACTGCCCTTGGTCGCCAGGTCGCCGATCGCAACGATGCCGACGAGGCGCTTTTCCCGGTCGAGCACCGGCAAGCGGCGGATCTGAGCACTGCTCATCACTTCAACGGCCTCTTCGGTCGTCTGATCGTCGAAGCAGTAGCGCACACCGTCCGACATCGCGTCACGGACGGTCGTGCGGGTCGGGTCCCGGCCCTCGGCAACGGCGCGGACGGTGATGTCACGATCGGTGATGGTACCGATCAGGCGGTCGTTCTCGCCGACCGGCAGGATGCCGAAATCGCCGTCGCGCATCAGGACCGCCGCATCGCGGAGCGTCATCGTCGGCTCGGCGAGCTGGACCTCGTCGGTCATGATCTCGCGCACCTGCATGCTGTCCTCCAAAACTGGCCCCTTGGTCGCCCGTGACCGCGGGGTGCCGGCCGGTTCAAGCGCGATCACGCAATTCGGTCACCCCGGCCTCGGTGGCGCAGTGATCACAGCAGAACATTGTGCCGTCCTTCTCCAGGCCGTGGCCGACGATGCGCACGCCGCAGGCGGCACAGGTCGGTGCGAGCGCGTTGATCGCGCATTCGAAACTGTCGAAGACGTGCGTCTCGCCGCCCATCCGGACCTCGAAGGCCTTGTCGTAGTCGTTGCCGCAAACCTCGCATTTGGCCATGGCTCGTTCCCCGCTGGCTCTGGTTCCGACAGCCGGCGCTCGCCGTCCGTCGCCTGGTGCAACGCCCCCGGAGCGGTCGCGGTTCCGGGTGGATCAGGCTTTTTCCTCGAGCCTGCGGCCGGCCGCTCGCAGGGAGACCGCCGCCCGAGCGATGCCGGCCCAGGGGTCCGGCTTCTGGCCCAATCGCTGGAAGATGTTGCGGATCGTGTAGTCGCGGGGCGAGCGGCCCTTGGCCAGCGCCTCGTCCCAGTCGAGCGGGGTCGCCACCGGCGCACCCGGCTTGGCGCGGACCGTGTAGGGTGCGACGGTGGTCTGGCCGTAGGCGTTGCGCAGGGTGTCGATGAACACTCGGTCGCCCCGCGCCGCCTTGCGCTGCTCGACCGTCAGCGCGTCCTCGTGGCGGCCGGCGGTGAGCGTGGCGATCTTGCGGGCGATCTCGCGCACCCGGTCGAAATCGGCGGAACGATCGAGGGGGACGACGAGGTGCAGGCCGCGCGAGCCCGTGGTCTGCACAAAGGAGGGGAGTTCCAGCTCGTCCAGCACCTCGCGGGTCCACCGGGCGGCATCCTGGACCCGGGAGAAGTCGTCGCGCGAGGGGTCGAGATCGAAGACCAGCCGGTCCGGCCGATCGATCCGGTCGACCCGGGAGAGGCCGACATGCAGGGTGATGCTGCCCTGGTTCGCCAGATAGACGGCGGTGGCCGCATCGTTGACCAGGACGTGGTCGATGCTGCCGCCCTCTTTTTTCAGCGTTTCGCGGACGATCCAGTCCGGGAAGTAGTCGGGCGTGTCCTTCTGGAAGAACCCCTCCGCCTCGATGCCGTCCGGAAAGCGCTGCAGCGAGGCCGGGCGGTCGCGCCAGTGCGGCAGTGCGGTCTCGGCGATCCGCCGGTAGTAGTCGACCAGATCGCCCTTGGTGATCCCGCAATCGGGAAACAGCACCTTGTCCTGGTTCGAGAGCTCGATCGCGTGGCCGTCGACCTCGATCGTCGTCGCGCTCATGTCTCGGCCTCCGGTCGCTCGCGGCGCACGTCCTCGGCCGCCTTGTCGCGGCGCAGGCCCAAAAAGCGCGGGTGGCGCAGCTTGCCGCTCTCGGTCCACTCGGTGAAGCCGAACTCGGCCACGAGCTCGGGGGTCACCCAGGTCACGTCCTTCTCCTTCACGTCGTCGGCGAAGGGCGAGGTCTGCCGGGCCAGCCCTTCCATGCGCGCGCGCAGATCGCGCAGGAGCTCGTCGTCGAAGCCGGTGCCGACCTTGCCGGCGTAGCGCAGCTCGCCGTCGGCGTAGTAGCCGACCAAGAGCGCCCCGAAGCCCTCGCGGCTGCCTTCGGGTTCGGTGAAGCCGCCGATCACCAGCTCCTGGCCGCGGCTGCACTTGAACTTGAGCCAGTCGCGTGAGCGGCTGTGCCGGTAGGGGGCATCCGCGCGCTTGGCGATCAGCCCCTCCCAGCCCTTCTCGCAGGCCTCCTGGAGATAGGCTTCGCCCGCCTCGTTGCGGTGCGCGGTGAAACGGATCGGGTCGGTGAAGTCGAGGGCCTTGCGCAGAAGTGCCTTGCGCCGCCGCAGCGGCAGCTCTTCCAGCACGTGGCCGTCGAGATGCAGGAGATCGAAGAGGTAGAAATAGACCGCGACATCCGACGCCCGGGCCTCGTCCGGGTCCTCGATCTGCAGCCGTGACTGCAGCCGGGCGAAGCTCGTCACCTCACCCGCGAAGGCGACGATTTCACCGTCGGCGACGAAGCGCTCCGCGGCTTGCCGCTCGAGCGCCGCCACCAGCTCCGGATAGGTATCGTTGATCGACTTGTGGTTGCGGGTGAAGAGTGCCACCGCATCGCCGTCCTTGAAGACGACCGCCCGTTCGCCGTCGAGCTTGCGCTCGAAGAGCCAGTCCGGATCGGAGAAGTGCTCGTGGGTCAGGGTCGCCAGCATCGGCGTCGTCCACTCGGGCTGCTGCTCCTTCTCGACCAGCTTGCGTTCGTCGTCGTCGAGTGTCGCCAGCCAGTCGCTCACCCGTCGTCTTCCGCCGCTTGCGCGATCTCCTCGATCGTCCGCCCGGAGAGCACCGATTCGGGTTCGGTCGACACCGGATTGCGCCGCGCATCCGCCTCGTCGTCGCGCATCTTGATCAACAGCCAGTCGGCATCCGCCGCGTCGCCCATGCGCACGAGCGTGTAGCCGCCTTCGAGCTTCTTGCCGAAAAGGCGAACGGAAAGATGCCCTTTCTTCAGTGCCTCTGCCGCCTCGATCGGCTCGCCGTCCTTCTCCGAGATGTTCTCGTAGGCGCCCGTATCCCAGACCAGCACCGTGCCGGCACCGTACTCACCCTCCGGGATCACTCCCTCGAACTCGGCATAGTCGAGCGGGTGATCCTCGGTGGGCGTGGCCAGACGCTTTTCGCGCGGGTCGGTCGACGGCCCCTTGGGCACCGCCCAGGACTTCAGCACGCCGTCGATCTCCAGCCGGAAGTCGTAATGCAGCTGGCTCGCATCGTGCTCCTGGACGACGAAGATCGGCCGCTTGCCGCCCTTGCGCCGCTTGCCGCCCTCGGGCTCGGGCGTGCGCTCGAAGTCGCGCTTGGCGGCGTAGTCCCCCGTCCCCACGTGCTCAGTCCGGCTCGATGACGCCGCAGGCGATGCGCGGGCCCGCCGCACCGGCCGGATCACTCACGTAGTCGTCCGGCCCCTGGTGGATAACGATCGACGCACCGTCGTCGTCGAACAGCGCATCGTCGACGGTCAGCAGCGTGCTGTACATTTCGACCTCGAGGCTGCCGGAGGCCGGGATGTGGATGTTCGGCAGGTCGCCGGCATGGCCACCCTCCTCGCTCGCGAAGCCGTGCGCCACATCGTCCGGATTGTAGTGGCCGCCCGCCGAATCGAACGGCGCCTCGCAAGTGCCCGTCTCGTGGACATGGAAGGCGTGCGCACCCACCGGCAGGCCCTCGAGGCGGGCATGTATCAGGGTGCCGCGGGGCAGCCGGTAGAGCAGGACGCTGCCGACCGGCTCGCCGTCACGATCGAACATCGCTGCCGTTGCCGCCGGCTCATCGATCTGCGCCATAGCCGGGACGCCGGCGATTGTCGCCAACAGGCATACGGCGATGATGTTTCGCGGGTTTGCGAGCATGGCTGTCCTCCGTTTGCAGCGTTGTCTGCTGCTCGAGCTCAAGCGGTTCCCGATTCGACCGGCTTGCCGGCCGCCCGCCAGTCGGCCTTGCCGGCCACGTAGTCGTAGACGCGGTCGTAGCCCAACTGCTCCATCCGCTTTGCCGCCTTGGGCGAGGCATCGCAGTCCTTGTCCCAGCAGTAGACGATGACCGGCTCGTGCTTATCGGGCACCGCCGCCTGGATCGCCTCGGTGAAGTCGCCGGCGAGTGGCACGTTGACCGCACCGGGCAGATGAAAGTCCTCGTACTGGTCCTTGCCCAGCACCTCGACGACGGTCGCCACATGCTCGTCGAGCATCCGCTGCACCTGGTCGCGATCGATATCGGTCATCCCTGGTTCCCTCGTTTTGCCCTCGTCTTGCCGCGGCCGCAGCCGCCTTCTGCCGGATGAAACGCCCGTCGCCCGTGCCGGTTCCCGATCACGAGCGGTCAGCCGAGACGGTTTTCGAGGACGCTGTCGATCGATCGCGGCTCGATCCCGAGCGCGCTCAGACCCGGCAGGTCTGCTGCCGCGACGTTGTCCTGCCGCAGCAGCGCCACCTGCCCCTCGCTGATCGGCGGCGAGGTCAGCGGCGAGAGGACCATGGCCAAGAGCCGCCAGACGACGAACGGCACGGGCAGCAGTAGCGGACGGCGGCCCTCGGCACGCATCACCCGCTCGAGCAGGGCGCGGTAGGTGAGGACGTCCGGCCCGCCGAGCTCGAGCACCCGCGCCCTGGTCCAGGGCTGCTCCAGCACCCGTGCGACGGCCGTGGCGACATCGCCGACATGGACCGGTTGCAGCCGGGTCCGGCCGCGGCCGAAGAGTGGCACCACCGGAGCGCGACGGACCAGCCCGGCGAGCATGGTCAACAGCCCCTCCTCGTCGCCGAACATCGCCGAGGGGCGAAAAATCGTGGCATCCGGGAAGGCGGTGCGAACGACGGTCTCGCCACGGCCGCGGCTGCGGACATAAGGCGAGCTCGAATGCGGATCGGCACCGATGCCGGAGAGGTGGACGAGCCGGGGCACACCGGCATCGCGGGCCGCCGCGGCCACGCATCGGGCACCCTCGACATGCACCGCCTCGAAGGTGGCCGAGCCTCGTTCGAGGTAATGCCCGACGGCGTTCACCACGGCAGCGGCACCGCGGACGGCGGCGGCCACCGAAGGCGGATCGAGCACATCGGCCCCGACCGTGCGCACGAGACCCTGCACCATCGTGTCCTGCCGCAGCGTGGCGCTCTCGGGTCGGCGGGTGGCGACGCGGACAGCGTGAGCTTGTGCTGTCAGCGCCGCGACGACCCGGGTGCCGAGAAATCCCGTCCCACCGAAGACGGTCACCTCTGCCATCGGCGCTCCACTGCGTTGCTCGGAGCTACGTTCGACACGGACCGAACCAGCCCCGGACATGGAACTGCCGAGGGCGTCAGGGCGTTCCCGAAAAGGCAGTGCGCCGCTTTCGCAGGCAGAAGGAGAAACAGATGATGCCAGCCGAAGAGCACGACACCTCCGTCAAGAAGGTCAACGCCGAACACTCGCCCAGCGGAGAGATGGGCCAGATCTATCTCGTATCCGGCAAGCGGACGGCGATGCGGCTCTGGCGCAAGGAGCCCGTGGGCGCCGAAAAAGCAGCCGTGCGGCGCGATTACGAGACGGTGGGCTACGTCATCGACGGGCGCGCCGAGCTCGAGGTCGAAGGCCAGACGCTGCGGCTCGAACCCGGCGATTCGTGGCTGGTGCCGGCCGGTGCGGAACACCGCTACACGATCCTCGAGCCCTTCACCGCAGTCGAGGCGACCGCCCCGCCGGCCCAGGTGCACGGGCGCGACGACCTACCGCCGACCGGGAATCGATGAGCGACCGGGAATCGATGAGCGAGCCCGAAGCACCGCCCGAGGCCGAAGCGCGGCGACCGGAACGGCGCGAGCGGATCGAGCGAACCGCCGAGGAGGCACGACAGGGCCGGATCATCCTCGGCCCACGTGGCCGCTGGGTCTGGGGAGCCGGGATGGTGCTGGTCGTGCTCTTCGCCCTGCTCTTTTCGCTTCTCGGCTTTTTCGCCTAGCCCATTTTTCGCCTAGCCCATGGGTCGCGTGGCGGCGACCACCTCGGACGTGCCGAGAACGGCGAATCGGTTGCTCCCGCCGGCAGCTCCGGTCGCCCTTGGCGTGGATGCCCGAGCGTTCGGTTGCGCTCAGTCGCTGCCATCCCCACCGTCGGCACCGAACTGGCGCGGCTCGGGCAGACGCCCGGCTTGGAGGTTGCGGGCAACCCGGGCGACGGCCTTGTGCAGCACCGGGTCGCCTCCTTGTGCGGCCACTTTGAGATGGGTTTCGACCACGTCCTGAAGGAGGTTTCGCCGCTCTTCCTCGTCGACCAGGCCGCGATCCTCGAGTGACAGCAGCATCGACTCACAGATCGACAAAGCCGCCAGCGCCACAACTCGTGGATCGTTCATGTCACCATCCATCTCCATGCTTGCCCACGTGCCCGCTTCACGAACGTCGAAGGTGTGTCGGGCCGGCGCGATCATACGATGGACTCAACACAGGACTTTCGCACCGGGTTCCGCTATACGGCCGATATACCGTGGTGGGGGGTGCCGGGCGGCCCAGCCGCCGACCGTGCCCGGCGAACGATCGGGTGGAGTCCATGACGACGCAACCTTTGGCACGCAAGCTGCAGCGGTTCGTCGACCTTACGGCCGAAGAGCTCGCCATCGTGCAGCAGTTGGAGAGCACGGTGGTCAACGTCGATCGCCATGCCGAGCTGATTGCCGAGGGCGAACCCAAGCAACAATGCTTCGTCATCCTGGACGGCTGGGCAACCTGCTACAAGCAGCTGCCCGATGGCCGGCGACAGGTCATCAATTTCATGATCGCCGGCGACTTTCTCGGCCTGCGCAGTCTCTTGCTGCGGATTTCGGACCATTCGGTGACGGCATTGACCGACCTCAGGGTGAGCCGTTTCTCGGCCGCCGAGCTACGCCACATCATGAAAGAGCATCCGCGGATCGCGACCGCGATTCTCTGGGCGCTGTCCCGCGACGAGGCGATCGTCGTCGAGCATCTGGTCGATATCGGTCGCCGCAATGCCATGGAGCGGCTGGGCCATTTCATCCTCGAGCTCGGCGAGCGCCTGGCGTCGGCCGGCCTCGCCGACGAGGCCGGCTACGACTGCCCGTTGCGCCAGGAGGATTTCGCCGACGCGCTCGGTTTGACCGCGATTCACGTCAATCGCAGTTTCCGGCAGCTGCGCGAGCGCCGGCTCGCCGACCTCAACAAGCGCCGGATGACCATCCACGATCGCACGACGCTGGCCGAACTCGCCCAGTTCACCGACACCTACCTGGAACCGGGCTCGCTCTCGAGCTGAGCAACGCCGAAAAAACCCTTTCTTCTCATCGCATTGACCCGTCGCAGCTACGGTCGAGCCCGTTTTGCGTTCGACTAACCTGAATCAAGGACAGTCGATGATCACCGATGTACCGTACGATCTGCAACAATGAATTCGGAGGAGGTCATGCAGAACCGGGAGCGACCCTTCGTTTTTGCGCGTGAAACGTCGGCGCAAGAGGTACCTTTCTCCTTGGCGATTACGGCACTCGAGAAGGCAGCCACTCCAGCGGAAGTGGTTCTCGCCTTCAAGGATGCCGCAGCTGGATTTGCGCGGACACCGAACGCGCAGAATGCGCGCAAGGTCGAAGCGACCATGCTCGCCCTTCGGCACCACCGGCAGCGGGCGGCAGCGGCCGCCGAGGCCCGTTAAGCCCCAGCCGCCGCACGGCCGGGTGCCGCTGCCGCTCGAGCGCCGCCCCCCGCACAGCCAATCGAAAATTCGCCCAGGCCACGGCCGATCGCGATCGTCAACGTGCGCGTCGTCGAACGGTGCTCGTCGCTGCCGATCGCAAGGGCCGAGGTCAGGAGCTTTCCAGGAGGACGTCGATGACCCGACGACACACCCACGTCCCGTCCGACAAGGCGACACGACAAGCTGCGAGCGATCCCGATCGTGCGCCCAGGGATCTGCTGGTCGAGGAGATGCCCCGGCTGCGCCGTTTCGCCCGGCATCTCGTCGGCAATGCCGATCAGGCCGACGATCTCGTCAACGAGTGCCTGGTCCGCGCCCTCGACCGGCTGGATTCGTGGCGCCCCGGCACCAGCATGCGGGCCTGGCTCTTCGTGATCCTGCGCAACTGCCTCTACGACGACTACCGCCGGGCGCAGCGGCGACCGCTGGTCGATACGGAACTGGTCGAGGAGCAGATGCCGACGGTCTCGGGTGGACAGGAGGCCCGAGTGGCCCTGGACGAGGTCGACGAGGCCTTCTCCCAATTGGCCGACGAGCACCAAAAGGTCATCTATCACGTCGCCATCGAAGGCCGCCGCTACGAGGAGGCCGCCGACTGCCTCGACATTCCGGTCGGCACCGTGCGCTCGAGGCTGTCGCGGGCGCGAACCGCGCTGCGCGAGGCGCTCGACACGAGCTGATCGGCCGGGCCGCGTCCCGCCTCGGGGTCGGGTCGGGACTGCGGCTCGCCTCCACTGCCGGTGCGCGCTAAGGGTGTGCGGAACCCGCGGGGCGCGGCGCCCGCACAGCGAGGAGCCCGACGATGCCCGGCGTCTGTCTGATCACCGGCGGTGCGCGTGGCATCGGTGCCGCCACGGCCCGGCGCGTCGCCGCGGACGGCCTCGCCGTCGCCATCGGCTGCCGCGAGCGGCTCGATACCGCCCGCGCCTTGGCCGCCGAGATCGAGGCGGCCGGCGGGCGAGCCGTCGCGGTCAGCGGCGACGTGGTGAACGAGGCCGACATCGTCGCGATGTTCGAGGCGACCGAGCAGGCGCTCGGGCCGGTCTCCCGTCTCGTCAATGCCGCGGGCATCAGCCACCGGGCCCCGATCGAGCAGCAGGATGCCGCAGCCGTCACCCGGCTCATGGCGGTCAACGTCACCGGCCTGATACTCTGCTGCCGCGAGGCCGTCCGCCGCATGCCCGAAGGCGGTGGCGCCGTCGTCAACGTCTCTTCGATGGCCGCGACCATCGGCGGCCGGCCGGGGGCGAGCGTCTATGCCGCCTCCAAGGCGGCGGTCGACGCCTTCACCACGGGCCTCGCCAAGGAGGTCGCGGCACGCGGCATTCGGGTCAACGCGGTTCGCCCCGGGATGGTCCGCACCGACATGACCGAGGAGCAGTTGGCCGACCCGGCGGCCGCCGCCGCGATCGCCGCATCCATCCCGATGCAGCGGGTGGGCGAGGCCGCGGAGATCGCCGAGGCCATCGCCTGGCTCCTCTCCCCCGCCGCCTCCTTCGTCTCCGGCGCCCACCTGAACGCCGGCGGCGGCGGCTTCGTCATCGGTGCCAGAGGCTGACCGAACGCCGTATCGGTGTCCGAATATTATCCTATTCCAGTCTTGCCGTCAAGGCGCGTTCAGGATCGTTCGGCGCATCGAGGACGGGTTCGTGTGCAGGCGCGGGCCGAACTCGGATAGTCTCGCAACTTCTACCCACAAGGCCTTGGCAATTCTGCCGAACTCGCAGCCACCTGCGGCAAGCTGCCCGCTCGGGTTCCTTCGCAAATCCCGGGTTCGTTCGCACCCCAGCCGGGTTCCTTCGTCGATTTGCCGGGTTCGCTCGTCGAGCGCCCGGGTTCGTTCGCGGGTTTCGCGGGCGAAACGAGTCGATTGATGCACCATCACGATCGCTTATGGCGCATCAGGCGACTCGTTTCTCGGGTTCTGCGTCATAGACCGACTCGTTTTTCGGGACGTGGGTCGCATAGCGGCACATCCCGAGAGCAAACGATCCGCTAGACGACGCATATCGGCCGGACTTGTGTGAAGTCACATGATCCAGGATAAGCGTTGCTTATAGGAAGAAAGGCGGGGAGGCATCCCCTCCCCGCGCCCCTCAGGTCTTTTTTTCGGAGATAAATGGGCAGGCGGAAATGATCAATAGGGGCGGCGTCCCCGTCGGCCCGTGGCTTCGTCACCTACGCGGCTGTAAAGAGTCCAAAGGCGGGCAGTCGGCTGACCGCGCTTGGTCTCGCAGCGCCTCCATCTCAGCGCCGAGTTGCTGCATTTTCTCCTGGGCATCTTGGAGTGCAGCTTTGAAAAGTGCCGCGAAGATCTGAACGAGCGGATGAGCGTTTTTCTTCAGCTTGGAAACCAGCCTTTCGAGCCGTTCGGCGTTTTCGGCGTGGCCGCGAAACGCAAACCACGCACTCCAATACGCAGCCCGCAATTGCCCGCAGACACGCTCCCGGATCAGCTCCGGCGGTATCTCGATGATCTCTGCCGGAGGCTTCTTGATGCCGCCGAGATCATCGGGGCCGAGAAAGCCTTCATAGAGCCAATCCTGGATGGCGTCCTCGTCACCCGCATTCTCGACGTCGAAGTCGCTGAGCGAATACCGTTTCTGCCCGCGAGACGAACGGGCCTTCTCGATGATCTCGGCAACTGCCGGCAGCTGGGCATATGTCGCTTCAGTGCGGGCCGTGAGGATTTTCGAAGTCGCAATGATACCGTAGAGATCGATGACTTCATCAGGAACAATGTGTTTCACGGTCTTGCCTCCGACTGGCATTTTTCCGGCTGGGCTCCCGGCCGTGGGCAAGATCGCCGGAGTTGTCGGCTGGATCAAGTCTTTTCGCGAGAATTGCTACCTAGAGAGGCAGTTGCAAAAGCGGATTCCTAGAGGAAACCTCCCCTTTCAACCAGATCGCCTCTCATCTGGCAGCAGGCTGTCGCCGCCCTCCTCTTTGGCGTTTCCTCGGGTCAGGCCACTGGTCGGGCGGCGTCGATGGCGGGGTGGTAGCGGGGTTCGGGGATGGGGTCGCCCCGGTCTCGGGCGCTCTCCAGCCAGGCTGGCATGGCTATCTGGACCTCGTGAAGGGCGGCTTCGGGGGTGTCGCCGACGGCCGAGCAGAAGCGGAGGTCGGGGATGTCGGCGACCCAGCAGTCGTCCTCGGCGGACCAGAAGAGGTTGATGTGGTAGCGCCTGTCCGGTTCAGCCATCGAGGGTCAATCTTGCGGATTCGACGGGTTGCACGCGCTGTCTGACCTGGTAGGGCTTCACCTTTCCGGCGTGCGGCTGGACGTTCGTGCGCAGCTCGGCTTCGTGAAGAAGGTTACGTGGGGTCGTCTCGATGGACGACGAGCGAGTTGGGCGAATGGCCCCGCTTCATCTTCTGCTTCCCGCCGCTGTCATAAGCTCAACTCGCTGTGCGAGCCGAGGCGGACGAGTTGGAGGGTTTCGGGGTCGGGTTTGATGTGGCAGTCGCGGTGGTCTTGCCAGTCGCCGGTGAGGGCGTGGTCGCGGTAGCTGGCTGGGAGGTGGGCGTCCTCGGCCAGGAGGGTGACGGCGCTGAGCAGGTTCTGGTCGAGAGTTTTCTTGTGGCGGCCTTTGGCTTCGCGTTTGTAGTCGCGTTTGAAGCGGGTCGTTCGTTCAATCGTCCGCATTGAGGTCGGCGAGGAGGTCTTCGGGGGTGCCGACCTTGCGGGTGTCGCCTCGGCGGGCGGCTTGCATGGCCTCGACGGTCTCGGGGTCGGGAACGAGGGGGTCGAAGGGGAGCCGCTTCTCGGCGACCGTGCGGACGAGCATCATGCGGAAGGCATCGGAGACGGTGAGGCCGGTAGCGGCGAGGATATCGGCCGCCTCGTCCTCGAGCTTGGGGTCGATGCGAGCGCGGACGACGGCGTTGGCGGTCACGGGGCTGGCTCCTGGTACTGCGTGCGCTCGATGTGTGTGGGCTACAACGTAGCACATCAAGCCCGAGACGTTACAAGCCTGCCTCCGCCCGAGCACCCTATCAAAGTAATGGTGGGGTGCGGGGAGGATCATCCTCCCCGCGTTTCTTTTTCGTTTTTACTCTTTTTTAAGCCAGCGCCCTTATAACGTCGTCTGTCTTGGTGACGAGGGCGACGTTTTGGAGGGCGTAGTCGATGCTGGCGTGGTGCCAGTCGGTGTTCATGGTGGAGCAGCCGTCTTCGGGGATGACCATGATGTAGCCTTTGTCGGCGCCGGTCCGAGCGGTGTGTTCGATGGACATGTTGGTCCAGGCACCGGTTTCGATGAGGATGTCGCGGGCTTCGGCCTTGAGGATGGTCTCGAGGTTGGTGCCTTCGAAGGCGCTCATGCGCATTTTTTCGACGACGTGGTCGCCCGGTCGGGGTTCGAGGCCGTCGACGGGGGCGGCTCCCCAGGTGCCGCGGACGAGGGCGTGGTTGTCGACGACACCTTCGAAGAGGGGGGCATTCAGCGTCATGCCGGGGGCACCCGGGGCGACGAGGTAGTGGACGTGGATGACGGGCACACCGAGCTCGCGGCAGCGGGCGGCGAGCCGCGCGATGTTGGCAATGGCGTTCTGCTCGCGGCAGTGGGCGGGGCTGCCGGAGGAGGCGAAGGCGCCGCCTTCCATGACGACGTCGTTCTGCATGTCCTGGATGATCAGCGCACAGCGGCGGGCGTCGAGGCGGAGCGGCTGGTCAGATTCGGTTGGGGCCGTGGGCGCGGCTGAAGCCTGGCGGGGGCTGCCGGTGGCGCGCATGAAGGGCTCGTTGCGCGGCCCGACTTTCACCGGGACGGCGTAGACGCTGGTGGAAGCACAGACGTAAAGGGTGCGCCAGTCCTCGCCGCCCCAGTGGAGGTTGGCGGCGAGTTCGGGGATCGCGACCTTGCCGATGAGCCGGCCGGTGGGAGCGTAGACCCAGAGGCCGCCCGGGGCGGTGACCCAGATATGGCCCTGGGCGTCGCACTTCATCCCGTCGGGCACACCGGCTTTCAGGCTGTCGCGGATGCCGGCGGCGAAGATCCGGCCGTTGGTGAGCTTGCCGTTGGTTTCGACATCGAAGACCCGGATGTTGGCCTGTTCGGTGTCGTTGACGTAGAGCAGCCGCTCGTCGGGGGAGAAGCAGAGGCCGTTCGGCATGGTGAAGAGGTAGCGGTCGACGACGAGCTCGGGCTCGGCACTCGCCCGGTGGTTGGGGGCCATGCGGAACACGCCCTGCCAGCCGAGCTGCCTCGGGCGTTCGACGCCGAAGCCCGGCATCCGGCCGTACCAGGGGTCGGTGAACCAGATCGAGCCGTCGCTCTTGACCACGATGTCGTTGGGGCTGTTGAGCTCGCGGCCTTCGAACCGGCTGCAGAGCACCTCCCGCCTGCCGTCGGGCGTGAAGCGGGTGACGCTGGAGGTGGCGTGTTCGCAGACGAGCAGGTCGAGCTGCGCGTCGTAGGTCAGGCCGTTGCCTTTATGGGACGGGCGCAGGACCTCGCGCACCCCGGCACGGTCGAGCCTTCGGCGGACGTCGCCCGGCATGTCGGAGAAGAGGAGGTAGTGCTCGATCGGGTGCCAGATCGGGCCTTCGGTGAAGGTAAAGCCGGAGCCCGCCTGGCGGACCGGGGCGTGCTCGTCGATCAGCTGGCGAAAGGCGGGATCGAGGGCGTCGTGGGCCACGGCTCTGCCTCTCAGGCCGGGAACCAGTCGCGGCGGGGCACCGACTGGCTGACCGGGCCCGGGACGGCCATGTCGAGCCTGCCGACCACCCGGCCGTCCTCGACCTTGGCGGGCTTGTCGTGCACCGGGAGGACGTAGCGGGCGCCCGAATACATGACCTTGCGCATCGCGGCCTTTTCCTGGCGCTTGGAGTGCGCGTGATTACCGGTGACCTGGTATTCGTCGGGACCGAAGGTGCGGACGGGCTCGATGATCTGGTCGTTGAAGTCGTAGATCACGTCGCCGCAGATGGTGGCCCGGCCGTCGCTGGTGTCGACGTGGACGTTCATCGAGCCTTCGGTGTGGCCTCGGGCCGCCTCGAGGGTAACCCCCGGGATCAGCTCGATGGGGCCCGAGATTTCGAGGTCCTCGAGGCGCAGGGCACCCGGGGTATGCAGGCGTTCGACCAGGTGCATGATGTCGGGCTTGGGGTATTGCGGGTGCATCAGGCCGGAGACCGAGTATTCGAGCTCGCGGCGGTTGATGACGACCGTGCTGTTCATCGGGAAGTGGTCGTCCTTGCCGGCGTGGTCGATGTGCAGATGGGTGTGGCAGATGTAGCGGACGTCACCGGGCCGGACGCCGTGGTTCGCGAGCTGGCGTTCGACCATGTTCTCGTGGAACTGCAGGCCGCGCATGCCGAGTGTTTCCATGATGGCGTTGTCACGGTAGCCGGTGTCGACCAGGATCGGGTAGCGACCGCCGAGGATCAGAAAGCCGTAGACCGGGACGCGGCGCACCCGGCCGCAATCGCGGCCGAGGACGAGAAAGCTCGATTCCAGCTCGATATCGCCGAAATCGAGGATCTTGATCTCCAGTCCCATGGTTCGGGCTCCCCTGTCAGCTCAGCCGGTAGACCCGGCATGCGGTGTCGTGAAAGATCGCCCGGTGTTCGGCCTCGGCGAGGCCGCCCGCGGCGTCGCGATGCGCCGAGACGAGGGCGGCGTAGTCGGTCCAGAGCTTCTCGATGGGGAAGTTCGAGCCCCAGAGGCAGCGCTCGGCCCCGAAAAGCGCTACGGTTTCGGTGGTGAGCCAGGCGATGTGCGCGGCGTCGATCCGGTGGATGAAGGTGCCGAAGCCCGAAAGCTTGGCCGTGACGTTGGGCCGGCGGGCGAGCTCGGCCATCGCTTCGCGCCAGGTGTGGCGGCCGGCCTCGGTCGTGTCCTCGAGCATGCCGGCGTGCTGCAGGACGAAGGTGGTATTCGGGCAGGCGTCGGCGAGCTCGGCGGCACCGGCCATTTGCGGGGCGAAGACCTGAAGGTCGAAGGCGAGGCGGTAGTCGGCGAGCCGGGCGACGTTTTTCTGCACGTGCGGATCGCGGCAGAGGTCCGGGCCGGCGGCGAAGCGGTAGAGGGGGTTGTCGTGCCAGTGGAACTGCTGGCGGATGCCGCGGAGATGCGCAAAGCGGGCCAGGCGGTCGAGGGCCGGGCGAACGTCCTCGGTGGTCATGTCGGCGTAGGCGACGATGCCGTGCGGCCAGCCGGTTTCGGCGGCCAGGCTCTCGATCCAGGCGGCTTCGTCGAGGGCACGCTCAGGGGCCCAGTTGGCCTGGACGTAGACGGCTTTTTCGACACCGGTGCCCTCGATGTCGGCGAGGTATTCGCTGATCGGGTAGTCGCGGCGGATGGGCTCGTACGGGCCGAAGATGCGGGGCTGCATCGGGCCCGTGAGCCAGGGCAGATCGGCTTTTCGCCAGACGTGGAAATGGGCGTCGACGATCCTCACGCTCGGACCCTCGCGCCCTTGCTGAATCGTCTGATCTCGCCGGCGATCGCCGCCGGCGTCGAGCCGTCACCGAGCCGGTCGAGCAGGGGCAGGATCGCCCGCATCGCCCCCGTCTCCGGCCGATAGGCGGGGTCGGCGGCCAGCGGCGAGAGCCAGAGGACGGACCAGGCGAGTGCCCGGAGCCTCGTCATCGCCGCGATGAGCGCTTCGGGGCCGCCGCGTTCGAGGCCGTCGGAGACGACGACGACGAGTGCGCCTCGGGCATGCGCCGCGAAGCGAGGTACGGAGAGGAAGACGGCCAAGGCCTCGCCCAGCCGCGTGCCGCCGTCCCAGTCGGCGACGAGGCCGGAGGCCAGGGTCAGGGCCTGGGCACGGCTCCTGTGGCGAAGCGCACGGGTGACGCGGGTGAGGCGCGTGCCGAGGGTGAAGCACTCGACCCGCTCGCCCCCCTGGACCAGGGCATGCGCCAAGCGGAGGGCACCGTCCGTGCCGGACTTCATGCTGCCCGAGACGTCGATCAGGAGCAGCACCCGGCGCTCGCGCGAGCGGCGCTTTTTGGTCGGGAGTTCGATGATCTCGCCGTCACGGCGGAGCATCTGGCGAAAGGCGCGGGCAGCGTCGCTCAGCCGGCCCTTGCCCGAGGTGGTGCGCCGCGAGCGGCGGCGCGGCAGGACACGCGGCAGATCGCGCTGGAAGGCGCGCAAGAGAGTGTCTTCGTCGCCCGGGGCGAGCTCGCGGGCGAACAGCCGCTCGGCGGTGGTGGCATCGGCACCGGACGGTTCCTCGTCGCCGGCCTCTGGTACGAGATCGAAACCGGCAGCATCGTAGCTGCGGGGCAGCTCCTCGGGCGCACCGGGGGCGGGGGCGGCGATGCTGCGGGCCAGAAAAACGGCGTCGAAGACGGTATCGAAGGCGGCGCGGCGCTCGGGGCCGGGACCGAAGACGGCATGGGCGGCGCGGCGGATGTCCCGGATGTGGCGCGGGCCGAGCAGGCCGACGGCGGCGAGAAAGCTCTCGGTCTCCTCGGGGGACGCCGCAAAGCCGGCGGCGCGCAGCGCCCGGGGGAAGGTGAGGAAGGGGTCGAGGGCGCGGGGCATCATGCCGCTTCGCCCAGAATGGCGTCGAGCCGGGGGGCGATATAAGCGAGGTCGTCCTGGTCCTTCAGCGCCACCCCGATCGCCCGAACGAAGGCGCGCGGCCAGGGGGTGCCCTGGTCGTGCAAGAGCGTCGCGGCCTCGGCCCATTCGACGGTCTCGGCCACGCCGGGCGGCTTGGCCAGCGGCTCGGCGCGCAGCGCCCCCACCGCACGGACCACGCGGGCGGCGGTGTCGCGGGCGACGGTGGAGGCGCGCATCATCACGATCTCGGCCTCGAGGGCGGGCGCCGGATAGTCGATCCAGTGATAGACGCAGCGGCGGCGAAGGGCTTCGTGCAGCTCGCGGGTGCGATTCGAGGTCAGGATCACCACCGGCGGCTCGGCAGCGCGAATGGTGCCGCGTTCCGGGATCGAAAGGGTGAAGTCCGAGAGGAACTCCAAGAGAAACGCCTCGAACTCGTGGTCCGCGCGGTCGATCTCGTCGAGCAGGAGCACCCGGTCGCGCGGGGCCTGCAATGCCAGGAGGATCGGCCGGGCGATCAGGAACTCGTCGGCGTAGAGATTGACGTAATCGTCGCCGGCCTGGCGGATGGCGAGCATCTGCCGGGGGAAGTTCCACTCGTACATCGCGGCCGAGGCATCGATCCCCTCGAAGCACTGCAGGCGGACGAGCTCGCGGCCGAGCACCGAGGCGATCGCCTTGGCGGCCTCCGTCTTGCCGACGCCGGGGGCCCCTTCGAGCAGGAGCGGCTTGCCCAGCGCCAATGCCAGAAAGGCCGCGGTGGCGAGACCGTCGTCGGCGATGTACTGGGCATCGCGCAGCCCGCGCGCCAGAGGCTCCGGGCCGTCGATCCCCTGAATGGAACGGCGGATGGTCATCGAAATGCTCGCCTGGGCTTGGCCCCGCCCAGCGCCTGCAGGCCGCGCAGCACCTTCTCCGGTGTCACCGGCAGCTCGTCGATGCGCACGCCGACGGCATCGTAGACCGCGTTGACCACGGCCGGCAGGACCGGGTTGGCGCACATCTCACCCGGGCCCTTGCCGCCATAGGGGCCGTCGGCGGCGGGCCGCTCGAGGACGCTGATGTGGTGCGGGGCGAGATCGCCCGGGCCCGGCATGATGTACGCGTTGAAGTCGACGGGGCCGTGCGCGCGGTCGGGGTAGTAGGGCTCGACCGTCTCCCAGGCGGCGTGGCTCATCCCCATCCAGGCCCCGCCGCGGAGCTGCTGCTCGACGAGCTTGGGGTTGAGCGCCCTGCCCACCTCGTAGGCCGACTGCATGTCGGTGACGGCCACCTCGCCGGTCTCGTCGTCGACCTCGACCTCGACCAGCATCGCCGCATGCGCAAAGGTGGTAACCGGCGTCATCTCGCCGGTCTCGGGATCCACATCCGAGAGGGGAATCAAGAAAATCCCGCGGCCGGCGATGGTCCGGCCCTGCTTGAACTGCGCGGCCTGGGCGGCGGCCATGGTGGTGATCGAGCGCGACGGCGCACCCTTGACGTGGATGTTGCCCTTGCCGTCGGTGACGAGGTCGCCGGCATCGACCTCGAGCTCCTCGGCGGCGGCTTCCAGCATCACCTGGCGGGCTTCCTCGGAGGCCCGGATGACGGCGTTGCCCATGCGATGCGTGCCGCGCGACGCGAAACTCCCCATGTCGTGCGGGCCGGTGTCGCTGTCGGCGGTGTCGACATAGACGTCCTCGATCGGCACCCCCAGGGTCTCGGCCGCGATCTGGCGGGTGACCGACTTCATCCCCTGGCCGAGATCGATCGCCGAAAGCGCCACGGTGAACTTGCCGTCGGGGTTGGAGTGGACGAGGGCCTGGGACGGGTCGCCGCCGAGATTCATACCGATCGGGTAGTTGATGGCGGCAAAGCCGCGGCCTTTGTGGATCGCCATCAGCGCCTCCTGAAGCCGGAAAGCGAGGAAAAACGCATCGCACCCCGGCGGGCGGGGGCGGGTTTGTCCTCGTCGCGCCTTTCGGGTGGTGGGGCGGCTGCCGCGGGGGCTGCGGGACGCGGTGGCGGGGCTGCGGGACGCGGTGGCGGGGCTGCGGGCTGGCGCGGTTGGGCGGGTGGCGGCTGGAAGGGTCGGGGCTGCTGGGCGGCGGCGGCTGCTGCTTTGCGCCTGGCATAGCTGCCGGCGGTGTAGCCCTCGACCCGGCCGGCCTCGTCGGTGGCGGTGAAGGCCGGCAATTGGCCACGCTCCCCACCGCCGCCGGTCAGCGACGAGGCGGCCAGCGCTTCGGCCGAGAGCCGCACCCCGGCCTTCTCCGCCACCACCTGGCAGCACTCGACCAGCGCACAGTTCTTGGCCTCGCGGCGATGCGCCTTCATGTCGCCGTCGCGATAGGCGTTCTTGATGCGGAGTTCGATCGGGTTCATACCCACCCTCTCCGCCACCTTGTCCATGTGGGTCTCGATGGCGAAGTCGACCCCGGTGATGCCGAAGCCGCGCATCGCGGTGGCGGGCGTGCGGTTGGTGTAGACGCAGTAGACGTCGGCCGAGACGTTGGGGATCGTGTAGGGTCCCGGCAGGTGGCCGACACCCTTGATGATCGCGTAGGACGAGAGCCGGGTGTAGGCGCCGGAGTCGAAATAGCCCGTGAACTTGCGGGCGACGATCCGGCCGTCCTGCATCACGCCGTCCTCGATGTACCAGCGCTCGGCCCCGCGGGGGGCACCCACCTGCATCTCCTCCTCGCGGTCCCAGGCGTATTTCACCGGGCGGCCGGTGAGCATGGCCCCCAGGATGGCCAGGGGCTCGTGGATCGAATCGACCTTGCCGCCGAACCCACCGCCCACCGTGCCGCCGACGAAATGCAGCCGCGAGGAGGGCGTGTTCAGGACCTTGGCGGCAGTACCCAGCGAGAAGAAGAGGGCCTGGGTCGAGGTGTAGCAGACGTAGCGGCCGTTCTGTTCGGGGGCGGCGATGGCCCCGCAGGTCTCGATCGGTGCTTGTTCGATCGGCGACATCTGGTAGCGGCCCTCGACGATGTGGTCGGCCGTCTTCAAGGCCGCCTCGACATCGCCGTAGCGGAGCTTCTGGTGGTCGTACTTGCCGTGATAGACGAACTTGTTGGTCGGATAGATGTCGAGGACGACAGGCGCCCCCGGTTCGATGGCTTCCTCGACGTCGAGGACGTGCGGCAGCACCTCCCATTCGACCCGGACGGCAGCGGCGGCGGCGCGCGCCTCGGCCTCGCTCTCGGCGATCACGGCAGCCACCGGCTCGCCCTTGTAGGCGACCTTCTTCTCGGCGAGCAGCGGCTCGTCGTCGATGCCGAAATCGAGCAGCGAGAGCAGCGTGTTGAGGTTGACCGGCACGTCCCGGCCGGTCAGCACCCGGACCACACCGGGCATGCGTTCGGCCTCGCTCGTGTCGATCCGGCGGATGCGCGCGTGGTGGTGCGGCGAGCGGCTGCAGCGCAGATGCAAGAGGCCGTCGAACAGGTGGTCGTCGAAGAAGGGCGAGCGGCCGGTGACGTGGCCGAGAATGTCCTGGCGGCGGATCGGCTTGCCGATCGCGTCGAGGTTGTCGTCGCGCTCGTCGGCGAAGAGGTCTTTTCGAAACTCGATCATGCTGCTCATCGGCTGCCTCTCCCTTCGCCGACCGCGAGGATGGCCTGGATGATCGGCTCGTAGCCGGTGCAGCGGCAGAGATTGCCCGAGATCGCCTCGATCACCGCGTCGCGTGTCGGCCGCGGGTCGCGGTCGAGCAGGGCGCGGGCCGCCACCAGCATGCCGGGCGTGCAATAGCCGCATTGCGCGGCGAAGTGGTCCATGAAGGCCTCTTGCAGCGGGTCGAGGACAGCACCTTGGGCGAGGCCGGCTGCGGTGCCCACCGCCCGGCCCTCGATCGTCTCGGCGAGCACGAGGCAGGCGAGGTGGGGCTCGCCATCGATGGTCACGGTGCAGGCCCCGCAGGTGCCCTGGCCGCAGCCGTATTTGGGTGAGAGATCGCCGACCCCGCGGCGGAGGAAGTCGAGCAGGTTCGCACCCTCGTCGGTGAACGCCGAACGCGGGCTGCCGTTCAGGGTGAAGCTCACGGGTTTCTTCGCCATCAGCCCTGACCCATGCGTTCGAGGAGGCGCTTCAGGTGCACGCCGAGGACGGTCTTGCGGTACCAGGCGCTGGCGAGCGCGTCGGTCGGCGGGTCGAGCCCTTCGCCGGCGGTCGCAGCGGCGCGGTCGATGGTCGTGGCATCCAGGGTCTGGCCGTCGAGCACGCGCTCGATCGCGGCCGAGCGCAGCGGGGCGGGTCCCATCGCACCCAGGGCGACCCGCGCCCCGCGAATCCGCCCGCCGTCGCGCGGCAGGTGGGCGGCGATGGCGAGGACCGAGGCACCTTTCGGGTGGACGCGGCTCACTTTCAGGAAACCGAAATGCCGTGGATCGCGGGGACGGGGCAGCTCGATCGCGGCGACGAGACCGGCGCGCTCGCGGTCGCGCAGCACGTCCTCCAGCGGGCGGAGGCTCCCCTGCCCTGCCATGATCGCGCGCGCACCGAGTGCCAGAAGGGCGGTGGCGAAATCGCCGTAGGGGTGCGGGGCGAAGAGGTTGCCGGCGACCGTCGCCATGTTCCTGACCTGCGGGCCGCCGACCCGGCGGGCGACGGGGTGCAGAAACGCGAGGTCGCGCTCGGCCAGGACGCGCGCCATGGTCACGGCGGCACCCAGCGTCACCGTGTCGCCGGAGGTCCGGATGTCGGCGAGGCTCGGGTCGGTCGTCCGGATGATGCGCGGTGCCGCCCGGCCGGCATTGACCTCGCGCATCAGAAGTGTGCCGCCGGCGAGATAGGCGGCATCGGGGCCGAGCGCCCGGGCGGCATCGGCCAGTGTGGGGTAGGTCTCGATCCGAATCATGCGCGCTCTAGTCCGAGATGGCTGCGGATCGCGTCGAAGCCGCCCTGGTAGACGTTCTCGGCGACCATCTCTTTGAGTTCCGCTTCGCGGCCGGGGGGCGTGTCGAAGCGGCTCTCCCAGTGCCAGAAGGTCAAATCACCGTCGGTCACCGGTGCCAGGCGGACGTGCGCCACGTAGTTCAAGAGCGGGACCGGCGTGTCGAGCAGGCAGTAGCTGAACGCCATGTCGGCATCGGACAGGGTGAGCAGGAGCTCGCGCAGCTCCGAGCCGTCCTGCAGGTGAAAGCGCCGGACACAGCCGACCCGGTCGGACGGCCAGCCCTTCTCGATCACGCTGTCGGCGACGATCGGGTGCCACTGGTCGTGGCCGTTGAAGTCGCGCAGGACCTCCCAGACCGTCTCGACCGGCGCCTCCAGGATGGTGCTTTTCGTGACCTTCACCATGCCTAGCTCGTCAGTTGGCGTTTGAGCGCGGCGAAGCCCGCGAGAAAGACGTTGTCGCCGATACCGCCGACCAGGGCCTCGGCGTCGCTTTCGGCGCACTCGAACTCGGCGGTCCATTCGGCGAAGGTTCGGTTGCCGTCGGTAACCGGCGTCAGGCGCAGGGTGGCGACGTAGTCGGTGAGCGGCATCGGGCTCTCCAGGATCGAATAGGTGCAGAACATGTCGTAGTCGGAGAGGCCCAAGAGCCGTTCGCGGATGCGGTCGCCGTTCTGCAGGTGGAAGTCGCGCACGCAGCCGACCCGGTCGGCGGGCTCGCCGTTCTCGATCCGGCTGTCGCGAATGCGGGGGTGCCAGCGCGGCAGGCCGTTGAAGTCGCGGATGCGCTCCCAGACCTTGGCTGCCGGCGCATCGATCACCGAGGAGACGTAGACCCGCGGCATCTAGCTCTTGCCTCCCCCGGCGCTGGAGTCCGAGCCGGAACCGCTCTCGGGCTTGCCGCCCGATTTCTTCACCGCGTCGCCGATCCGCTGCATGTCGGAGGCCTCGCGGATCAGCCCGCCCTGCTTGGCGAGTGCCCCGCCCTCGATGCCGATATCGGCGAGCAGCGAATCGATCAGCGGGGCCTGCACCCGGTAGCGCAGGGCCGAGTTGATCACCTCGTCGGTCGCACTGCCGTCGCGACCGCTGCCACCGCCGCCCGTCACCCCGTCGAGCTGCATGATACGGATGTCCTGGATCTTCTCGAGCGGCTTGACCGAGGCGGCGACGATGCCCTCCACGCGTTCCAGGAGCTGGCGGCGGAAGAGCGACAGGCGGGCGGGGTCGGTGAGCACGTTCTCGGCCTCGTTGACCAGGCGCTGCGCCTCGGCCTCGACGGCAGCCCGGACCTTCGCCGCCTCGGCCATGTGCACGGCTTCGGCGGCCGCTTTCTCCGCCATGAGCACGTCGACCGACTTCTTGCGGCTGGCGGCCTCGGTCTCGCGCACGGTCTTGACCTTCTCTTCGGCCTCGGCGGCGCGCGCCCGGGCGGCATCGGCCTCGGCCCGGGCGGCACTCTCCTCCAGCGATTTTTGATAAAGCGCGATCGCCTTTTCCATCTGGGCCGTCTCGACCGCCTTCTCGCGCTCGATCTCGAGCCTGCGGCGGACCGTCTCGTGGTCGATCCGGCTCTCGTCGAGACCGCGCTCGGAGGCGATCCGGGCGCGCTCGATGTCTTCCCGGCTCTCGATCTCGGCTTCGCGCAGGGCCTGCACCCGGGCGATCTCGAGCTGCTCGAGGGCGCGGCGCCGTTCCAGCCTGGCGGCCTCGAGCGCCCGCTCGCGCTCGACCTCGGCCGCCTCGATGTCGCGCTTGGCGGCGACCTGGGCGCGGCCGACCTCGGCCTCGGCCGCCGCCCGGTCGGTCTTGCTCTTGGCCAGCTGGACGTGGCGCTTCTCCTCGGCCTCCTCGACCGCTCGGCGGCGCTCGATGTCGACCACCTCGCGCGCCTTCTGGCTCGCGATCCGCTCCTGCTCGAGGGCGAGCTCGGTTGCGACGCGGGCCCGTTCGACCGCTTCGCGCCGGACGATCTCGGCGGCTTCGAGCTCGCGGTCCCGGTCGATCTCCTGCGCCCGGGTCGCTTGTTCGGCGGTGATCCGCTCGGCCTCGAGCGTGCGCTTCTGCGCGATTTTGGCCTGCTCGACCGCCTCGTCGGCGGCGACCCGGGCCTCGTCGACCGCCCGGTTGCGGGCGATCTCGCGCGCCCTGGTGCTCTCGTCGGCCTCGATCCGGGTCGCTGCGATCTGCTTCTCGCGGGCGATGCGCGCCGCCTCCACCGCTTCCTCGGCGGCGATCTCCGCGGCTTCCACCGCCTGCTTTCTGGCGATCTCGAGCTCGCGGATGCGCCGGTCCTCGGCGATCCGGGCCTCGCTGAGCTGCGCGTCCTGGAGGATGCGGGTCCGCTCGACCGCCTCCCGTGCGGCGATCTCGGCCTCGTCGAGCGCCTGCTGCCGCGCGATCTCGCGCTGGCGGATGTCCTCCTCGCCCCTGATCCGGGTCTGCGCCAAGAGGAGGTCCTGCGCCATGCGCCGCCGCTCGTTGGCCTCGTTGGCCTCGATCTCGGCCTCGCGGATCGCCTTTTGCCTGGCGATCTCCTTCGCCTGGGTCTCCTGCTCCTTGGCGATCCGCGCTTCGGCCAGCGCCTGTTCCTGGGCGATACGCGCCCGCTCGGTGGCCTCGCGGGCGGCGATCTCGGCCGCATCGATGGTCTTTTGCCTCGCGATCTCCTTGGCCTGGGTCTCCTGCTCGTTCTGGATGCGGGATTCCTTGACCGCCCGCTCCTGCAGGATGCGCGCCGTCTCGGTGGCTTCCCGGGCGGCGATCTCCTCGGCCTCGATCTCTCTTTGCCGGGCGATCTCGCGGGCACGGATCTCGCGCTCGGAGGCGATGCGGGCGGCGGCCACCGCGTTGGCGTTGGCGATGCGCGCCTTCTCGATCGCTTCGCTCGCCAGGATTTGCGCCGATTCCGCCTCGGTTTCGCGCTCGGCCCGCTCGCGCGCCAGCTCGGCCCGCTGCTGGGCCCGGCGGAACTCGACGTCGCGCTCCTGGGTGAGCCGCGCCGCCTCGCTCTCCCGCTCGATGTCGAGCGCCAGCTTCTCGGCCTCGAGGTTGCGCGCCCGGATCTGGATCATCGAGTCCTGCTCGATGTCGTTGCGCAGCTTGCGCCGCTCCTCGATGTCCCTGATCAGCGCGGTCAGACCCTCGGCATCGAAGCGATTCGAGGGATTGAAATACTCGAGCGCGGTCTGGTCGATATCGATGATCGCCACACTCTCGAGCTCGAGCCCGTTCTTCTCCAGCGCGGCTTGCGCCAGTTCCTGCACCCGGGCGACGTAGGTGTGACGCTGCTCGTGCATCTCGCCCATCGACATCTCGGCGGCGACGGCGCGGAGCGCGCTCTCGAACTTGCCGGCGAGCAGCCCCTCGAGTCGCTCCGCCTCGAGCGTGCGGCGGCCGAGGGTGGAGGCGGCCATCGACACGGCCTGCCGTTCGGGGCGGACCCGGACGTAGAACTCGGCCTCGACGTCGACCCGCATCCGGTCCCGGGTGATCAGCGCCGCCTCGTTGCCGCGGCTCACGGCCAAGGGCAGCGTGTTCATGTTCACGGGCGTGATGTCGTGGATGATCGGCCAGACGAAGGCACCGCCGTCGATCACCACCTTCTCGCCGAGAAACCCGGTACGGACGAAGGCGACTTCCTTGGTGGACCGCCGGTAGAGCCACTGCATCACCCAGTAGACGATGGCGATGCCCACCACCGCCACGATCAGCCAGAGGATGAGCTGTCCGATGAGCTCGCCGGTCATGGTCTCTTCTCCACCTCTCTCACCCTCGACGGCCCTTGATGGCCTTGAAGGCGCGCGTCTGTTCGGTCAGTGCGACCTCGGTCGGCAGCCGCTCCATCGAGGAGGCACCGTAGAAGCCGTGGCAGGCGGCCGTGTTCTGCAAGATGAATTCCGCATCCTCGGGCATCGCCACCGGGCCGCCGTGGACCAGGATGATGGCGTCGGGCTCGACCTTCAGCGCCGCCTCGGCCCAGGCATCGACCAGGGCCGGGCAATCCTCGAGCTTCAGTGCCGTCTCGGCCCCGATCGCCCCGCCGGTGGTCAGCCCCAGATGGCAGACGATGATGTCGGCCCCGGCCTCGGCCATGGCGGTGGCGTCGTCGACCGAGAAGACATAAGGCGTGGTCAGCAGCCCGCGCTCGCGCGCTTTTCTGATCATGTCGACCTCGAGCCCGTAGGACATGCCGGTCTCTTCGAGGTTGGCGCGGAAGGTGCCGTCGATCAGGCCCACGGTCGGGAAGTTCTGCACGCCCGAGAAGCCGATGCGCTGCAGTTCGTCGAGGAACACGTCCATCAGCCGGAACGGGTCGGTGGCACAGACGCCGGCGAGCACCGGCGTTCTCTCGACGACCGGCAGCACCTCGGCGGCCATCTCGACGACGATCGCATTGGCGTCGCCGTAGGGCATGAGGCCGGCGAGGCTGCCGCGCCCGGCCATCCGGTAGCGGCCGGAATTGTAGATGACGATCAGGTCGATCCCGCCCGCCTCCTCGCATTTGGCCGAGAGACCGGTACCCGCACCGCCGCCGACGATCGGCTCGCCGCGCTCGATCATCGCACGGAACTTCTCCAAAATCGCAGCACGCGGGATCGCAACACCGGGACTCATCGGCGGGCCTCTTCTTTGCGGACGGGGCGATTGCGGGCGGGGCCGCCGTGCAGCTCGCGGAAGGCGGCGACCACGGCGGCGGCAAAGGCGGGATCGTTGATGTGCTGCGGCAGGCGGATCAGCCGGCGCGATCCGGTCTGTCGGACGCTATCCTCGAGCGCGGTGAAGAGCACGTGGCGGGCGGCCTTGTCCTCGAAGGGCTGGCCCGGCGCGTCGAGGGCGGACACCCCGCCTTCCGGCAGGAAGAAGCGGACGGGGCCCTCCATCTCGTTCAGCCGGCCACCGATCCAGCGCCCCATCGCCCGGCATTCCTCGGCCGTGGTGCGCATCAGGGTGACTTGCGGGTTGTGCTGGTAGAAGGTCCGGCCGCGATATTTCTCCGGCACGGTCTCGGGTGCGCCGAAGTTCACCATGTCCAGCGCCCCGACCGAGCCGATATAGGGCAGGCGCTTGCGGATCACGGCACCCATGCGGTCCTCGGTGGCCGGGAACACCCCGCCCATGAAGAGATCGCAGAGCTCGGTCGTGGTGACGTCGACCACACCGGTGATCTTGCCCGAATCGATCAGCTTTTCCATCGACTGGCCGCCGATGCCCGTCGCGTGGAAGACGAGGCAGTCGTAGTCGTCGCCCAGTGCGGCGCTGATCTGGCTGACGCAGGGCGTGGTCACGCCGAACATGGTGAGGCCGACAGCGGGCTTGGTCGTGCGCCGCGGCGCGGCATCGCGGCGGGCCTCGACCATGCCGATCATGGCGTTGGCGGCATTCGCCAGCACCTCCTCGGTGATCGCGTTCAGGCCCTGGACGTCGGCCACCGAGTGCAGCATCGCGATGTCGGCGGCCCCCACGTATTTGGAGACCTCGCCCGAGGCCACGGTCGAGACGATCAGCTTGGGCACGCCTACCGGCAGCGCACGCATCGCCGGGGCGACCATCGCGGTACCGCCCGAGCCACCGGCCGAGAGGATGCCCGCCACCCCTTCCCGCTGGGCGATCCAGCGCTGAAAGGCGAGCGTCATCCCGGCTACGGACTGCCCCCGGTCGCCGGTGAACACCCCGGCGGCACCGCGCGGGTGGAAGGCGGCGATCAGGTGGGCGGGGACCTCGGCGCCGGAATGCGCCCCGCTGGTCGAAAGATCGACGAGGCGGACCGGCAGACCGGATGCCCGGATCAGGTCGCGCATGTAGCGCAGTTCGGCCCCCTTGGTATCGAGGGTGCCGGCGACCAGGACGACCTGCTCGCCCGGGGCGGCGAGCGGGCGGAGCTCGCTCTGCCCAGCGGCGGCCATTGCCGGGCCGGTGGTGAGGATGCGAGCACTGCGTTCGAGCTGGGCCACGGGCACCGGCTGCGACCAGCGGGTCGGCGGGGTGGGATTGGAGAGGTAGAGCTTGACCGGCTTTGGCGCGGCCACGCTCGCCGCTGCCGCCGCTTCGGCCGCCGTGGCGGTGGGTGGCTCCGGGGTCTCGTCGTGGGCGTGGCGGCCGACGCCGAGGAGGCGCTGTTGCAGCTCGCGATCGGCGGCGAGCTCGCCCGCCGGCACCATGCGGTTGATCCGGCCGTTGACCATGATCGCCACGCGATCGGCGATCGCACAGGCCACACCGATATTCTGCTCGATCACCAGAACCTCGATGTCGCCCTCGTCGGCGAGCTGCAGCAGCATCTCCTCGACCTGGGCGACGATGACCGGGGCGAGGCCTTCGGTCGGCTCGTCCATCACCAGAAGCCGCGGGTTGGTGAGCAGCGCCCGCGAGATCGCCAGCATCTGCTGCTCGCCACCCGAAAGCTGCCCGCCGCCGTTGCTCTTCCTCGCGGCGAGGCGCGGAAAGGTGGCGTAGATGCGCTCGATGGTCCACCCGCCCCGCGGATTGGCGACCATCTGCAGATGCTCGTCGACGGTGAGCGATTTCCACAAGCGGCGGCCCTGCGGCACGTAGCCGATGCCGAGCCTGGCGATTTCGGCGGCAGTTCGGCCGACCAGCGACTGCCCGGCGAAGCGGATGCTGCCGGAGGCGACGGGCACCAGACCCATGATCGCCTTGCACAGCGTGGTCTTGCCCATGCCGTTGCGCCCGACCACCGAGAGGACACCGCCGTCGAGCCCGAGGTCGACGCCCTGCAGCGCGTGCGAGGCGCCGTAATAGACATTGAGCCCCTTGATCTCGAGGGCCGGAACGCGGCCGCGGTCGGGACGTCGCTCAGCCATGGCCGCCGCCCAGATAGAGTTCCTGGACCTCGGCGTCGTTCTCGATCTCCTCGGGCGTGCCCTCCTTGAAGGTCTGCCCGTCGTGCATCATCGTCACCCGCTCGGCGACGCGCAGCGCCACGTCCATGTCGTGCTCGATGATGATGTAGCCGATATGTTCGGGCAGCCCGTTGAGGATGGCGACCAGTTCCGCCCGTTCGGTCGGCGAGAGGCCGGCGGCGGGCTCGTCGAAGAGGATCAGCCGCGGCGCTCCGGCAAGCGCCAGGGCGATCTCGAGCTGGCGCTGCTGGCCGTAGCTCAGGTTCGCCACTGCGGTGTCGCGGGCGGATGTCAGATGCACCGCCTCGATCAGCTCGTCGGCCCGGGCGAGCAGCACGTCGCCCTGCCGCGGGCGGAGCAGCGAGAAGCGGTCGCGGGAGACGCCGCGGCAGGCGAGATAGACGTTGTCGGCGACGGTGAGACCGCCGAAGAGCAGGCTGATCTGGTAGGTCCGCCGGAGCCCGCGGCGGATCCGCTCGTAGGCCGGAAAGCGGGTGACGTCCTCGCCGAAGAGGCGGATGGTGCCGCTGGTCGGGAAGAAGTCGCCGGTCACACAGTTGAAGAGGGTCGTCTTGCCGGCACCGTTGGAGCCGAGCACCGCACGGCGTTCGCCGGAGCGGACGGTCATGGTGACGTCGCGGATGGCGGCCAGGGCGCCGAAGAGCTTGGTCACGCCACGCAGTTCCAGCGCGTTGCCGGTGCTCACACTGCCGAGGCGTGCGGCCGCCTCGCGGGGTGCGGCGAGGCTCATTCCGCACGCCCGGTGAGCGGATCGCGGGCCTCGGCCCGGCGCTGCTTGAAGCGCTCCCAGAGCCCGAGCACGCCGTCGGGCGAGAAGAAGACGACGGCGAGAAAACCCAGGCCGATCAAGAGCTTGAACCGTTCGCCCGAGAGCCCGAAGGCGAGCAGCACATCGGGCGAGAAGGTGCGCAGGAGGACGTAGATCAAGGCCCCGATGAAGGGGCCGATCGGCCGGGCGAGGCCACCGACGACGGCGATCACCAGGATGTCGATGACCGCCGGGATGCCGGCGGTGCCGGGTGCTATCTGCGCGTTCTGCCAGACCAGGAGAATGCCGCCGATGGCGGCGATGACGCTGGCGAAAGTGTAGGCGGCGATGCGATGCGCGGTGACGTTGTAGCCCAAGGCCGCCATCCGCCTGGGGTTGTCGCGGACCCCCTGGAGCGCCAGGCCGAAGGGCGCGCGCGAAACGTAGACGACGGCGGCGTAGCAGATCGCGGCACAGCCGAGGGTGAGGTAGTAGAACGGCACCGGCTGCCGCCAGTCGAGACCGAAGAGATCCGGCGGGACGACCAGGTTGAAGCCGGTATAGCCGTTGAAGATGTCGTAGTTCTGTCGGGTGAAGTAGAAGAAGGCGGCGGCGATCGCCAGCGTGATCATGATCGTGTAGATGCCCGCGGTGCGCACCGCCAGCGCACCGACCAGGGTGCCGAAGATCGCGGCGATCAGGATGGCGATCGGGATGACCAGCCACCAGGGCAGGTTCATGGAGATCGCCTCGACGCCGGAGGTACCGAAGATCGCGACCATGTAGCCGGCGAGGGCGGCGACCGACATCTGCAAGAGGCTGACCATGCCGCCGTAGCCGGCGAGGAACATCAGCGAGAGGGCGATGATGCCGAGGACGAAGGTCCAGCCCATCACCTGAAAGAGGAAGAAGTCGTTGGCCCAGACCGGGGCAGTCAGCAGCGCGAAGATCAGGGCCCACCAGCCGCCGGGGACCCGCTCGACCCAGAGCGGCCCGACGGCCGTCTTGCGCTCGGCGGCGACGGCCATCTAGCGGCGCTCCCCGAACAGGCCCTGCGGGCGAAAGGCGAGCACGCCCGCCATGATCAGGAAGGTGAAGACGACCGAATAGGTGGGCGCGTAGACGAGGCCGAGTTGCTCCGAGAGGCCGATCACCAGCGCGCCCACGGCAGCGCCGGGGATCGAGCCCATGCCGCCGACGATGACGACGACGAGCGAGGCCAGGAGAAAGCGGGTGTCCTCGCCGGGGCTCAGGCTCTGGAAGGTGCCGCCGACGATCCCGGCCATGCCGGCGAGCCCGGCACCGAAGGCGAAGACGACGAGAAAGACGTACTGGATGCGCACGCCCGAGGCGGCCAGCATCTCGCGATCGTCGACCCCGGCGCGGATCAGCATGCCGATCCGGGTGCGGTTGAGGACCAGCCACATGGCGATACCGATGACGATGGCGGCGATCAGGATGGCGACGCGCACGGCGGGGTAGCGCAGATAGCCGACCTCGCCGGTATCGCTGACCTGGCTGATCACCGGCAGGGTCATCGGCCCCGACAGCCAATCGGGCGAGAAGATGGTGTAGGACTGCCCGCCCCAGATCCAGAGCAGGATATCGGCGATCACCACCGAAAGCCCGATGGTGACCATGGTCTGGCGCAGTTCCTCGCCCTCCATCCGGCTGAACACCTGGTTCTGCAGCACCATGCCGAGGGCGGCGACCAGGACGAAGACGACGGGGAAGGCGAGCAGCCACGACCCCGTCGCTTCGGAGATCTCGAAGCCGAGATAGCCGCCCAGGAGGTAGAGTGAGCCGTGCGCCAGATTGACGTTGCGCATCAGCCCGAAGATCAGGGTGAACCCGGAGGCCACGAGGAAATAGAGGGCACCCAGCGTGATGCCGCCGAAGACAGCGTTGAGAAAGACGCGTTTGCGGCCGAGCGTCTGCTCGAGCCCGGGCGGCCAGGGGGCGAAGACGAGCCAGAGCAACACCGCGCCGACCAGGGCGATGAGCAGCGACCAGACCGGATGGCGCTTTACGAACGCTTGCATCGGTTCCCGTCCAAGATCGGCCCGCCGGTCGCTCCGTTACCTCACCCGATGCCCCGAGCGTAGCGCGAGCGGCAGCGCCGGCTGATACCCGAAAGTCTGATCCTTGTTACCGGCGCGGCGTTGCCGGCGCGGCGCAGAACCGGCTGGCGGGCGGCGATCACGTCAGGTGCACGCTGCGGCGGTAGGCCGAGGGCGGCACCACGCCGTTGGCGATGAAGAAGCGCGAGAAGCTGGCCTGGCTGGAGAAACCCAGATCGAAGCCGATGTCGGAGACGGCTTCGTCGGTCGCGGCCAGCCGGTCGATCGCCCGTTCCATGCGCAGCGCGTTGAGGAAGAGGTTCGGGGTCAACCCGACCTGACCGCGAAAGAGCTTGAAGAAGTGCGGCCGCGACAGCCCGACCTCGCGGGCCACCAGATCGAGTTCGATCGGCTCGCCCACCTTGAGCTGCAGAAGCTTCAGGGCCTTGCGGATGCGAAAATCGCGGCGCGGCAGGTCGGGGCCGGTGAACTCGGTGCCGCGCGAGGTCCACTGCCAGGACTGGTCGAAGGCCGATCGGGTCAACGCACAGAGCCGGTCCTCGAGCGCCCGGTCCTCGAGCAGGGGGTCGTGGCGGTCGGGATCGAGCATCGTCCGCACCGTGCCCTGGACCAGGCGGCCCAGATGGTCGGTCACCTCGATGCCGACCCGGCCGAAGCAGAGGGTCGCGGATGCCCGGCGGGCGGCCTCGAGGAACCAGGCGGGGCGGATGTAGAGGACCAGTGCCACGGTCGGCTCGGTCGTCTGGATCGGGCTGTAGTAGTGCGCCTGCCACGGGCTGATCGCGACCGCCTGGCCCGGCGAGAGCGGCCAGGCCGTCTGGTCGACGATCATTTGCGCCGGTGGTCCGGCGACGTGAAAGATCAGGTGACCTTCGCGATGGCCGTGCGGCACCATCCGCCGATCCATGGAATAGACGCACACCCGGCCGAACGCGCCATGAAAGACGGCCAACGGCTCGCTCACTTTTCGCCCCCCGCGAGCGAATGACGGGTTGTTCGCGTCTTTCGCTCTGCTTTATCGCTTCTCGTTCTGGGCGATAGAGTAGCGGGGAATTCGCGGCGCGCAAACGGCCATCTGCGACGAGGCGGGTGCATCACCAGGCCGCCTCGAGGATCGTCTGGTAGTCGCGGGCCGTGGCATGGCGCGGGTTGGTCCGATTGGCGACGTCGGCGGCGGCGGCACGCGCCGCCGGCTCCAGCAGCGCGGCATCGATCCCGAGGGCTGCGAGCCTTGTCGGCAGGCCGACCCGCGCGGCGAGGTCGACCAGTGCGGCGACGATGTCGGCCCGCCGGGGCAGCCGCAGGGCCTCGGCAATGGCCGCGAAGCGATCGGCTATGGCCGGGGCGTTGAAGGCGAGGACGGCGGGCAGCAATGCCGCATCACAGGCACCCTGCCGCAGCAGCGGTTCGGCCTCGGCCTCGAGCGCGCGGCCGGCGGCGGCGATGCCCCCTTGGCCTTTCTGGGCGGCGAGCCCGGCATTCAGGGCGGCGGCCAAAAGCTCGCGCCGGGCCGCGAGATCCTGCCGGTTCGCCAGTGCCGGCTCGAGATAGCGGGCGGCGCGGCGCAGGCCTTCGAGGGCGATGCCGTCGGCCGGCGGGTTGTAGGCGGTGCCGAGATAGGCCTCGAGGCACTGCACGAGGGCGACCATGCCGGCCGTCGCCGTGGTCGGGGCATCGGCGCCGAGGCCGAGCGTCGCGTCGCAGAGAATGGCACTCGGCACGCAGCCTTCCTGGGCGGTGCGGGCGAAGGGCACACCGAGGGCACCCAGGCCGACGCTGTCGGTGCGGGTCGGCACGGCGATCACCGGCGCACCGAGCGTGCTGCCGAGCAGCCGGGCGAGGTCGAGCGGCCGCGCCCCGCCGAAGCCGATCAGCGCATCGCAGCCGGCGTCGCCGTGGGTGCTGCGGGCGCGGGCGACGTCGGCCGCGGTCAGCCGCCCACAGGCGGGCGCGAAGTAGTTCGGCTCGGCGGCGACCGGCAGCGCATCGAACAGGCGCTCGATGCTGTCGTCGCCCGCCGGCTCGGGCTCGGCGACGATCAGCGGCCGGCGGCTCTTGCAGCGCGCCAACTCCTCGGCCAGCGCGTCCTCCAGGATGCGGTCGGCGAAGTGGATGCGCGTCACGTAGGTGATCAGGGACATGGCCGGTGATCAGGGACAGCGGCCCGGCCGCAACAGGAGAGGGCCGCCCGCCGGTGGACGGGCAGCAGGCTCGACGCCGGACAGCAAGGCGGCGACGGACAGCGGGGCCCGATCGGGTCGGGCCCCGAACCGTCTCAGCCGGCGCCGCCGAGGGCGGCGCAGTCGGGCGTGTCGCGCGACGGCAGGCCCATCGCCCGGAACTCCTCCGCCGTCATGCCGAGCGTCTGGGTGACGTTCTCGACCCTGGCCTTGAACTCGTTCTCGAGCCCGCCCTCGCCGTCCTCGACCACCTCGTTGATGACGATGGTGCCGGTGGCCTGGCGGTTCTCGTTCAGAGAGATCGGCCCGAGGGGGGTTTCCAGCGTCATGTCGGCGAGCGCTTCCTTGAACGCTGCCTGCCCGTTGTCGAGGTCGCCGTCGACCTGGTCGAGCGCCTCGATCGCGGCCAGGGTGGCGACGTAGTAGCCGACACCGAACAGCGACGGGGTCGGGAAGCGCTCGTCTTCCGGGAACGCCTCCTGATAGGCGGCGACGTAGTCCTGCCAAGCCGGGTCCGGATTGTCCTCGGCGAGCCAGCCCGAGGTGGGGGTGCCGATCAGCGCTTCCTTGGCGCGGCCGCGCGAGGTCAGGACGGTCTGGTCGGCCATGATCGTGCCGCCGATCAGGTTGGTGTCGGCCCCCGCCTGGCTGTACTGGTTGAGGAAGTTGATCGCATCGGTGCCGCCGACACCGAGATAGATGGCATCGACGTCGTCGGGCAGGGCCGCGATCACGCCGCCGAAGTCCGAGGAGCCGAGCGGCACCCAGAACCGCTCGACGATCTCGCCGCCGGCGCGGCAGAAGTCGACCGCAAAGCCGAGGAAGTTGGTGTAGCCGAAGGAGTAGTCGGCAGCGATGGTCGCCACCCGGGTCCAGCCCTTCTCCTCGACGACGTAGGTGCCGAGCCCGGCACCCCACTGCGCGCCGTCGGGATTGAAGCGGAAGAAGTTCTCGGCGGGGTCGACCCAGGTGGTCTCGAGTGCCCCGGAGATGCCGTTGATCACCGTGTGCTCGGGGATCGTCTTGGCGAAATCGCGCATCGCGATGCCCTCGGAGCCGGACAGCGGGCCGATGATGATGTCGACGCCGTCCTGCTCGATCAGCTTGCGCGCCTGGCGCACGGTGGTGTCGGGCGTGGTGTCGGTGGGGGCGACGACGGTCTCGATCGTCCTGCCGCCGGCGCTACCGCCAGCCTGCTCGATGGCAAGTTCGACATTGCGCACGCCGTCGGCACCGCCTGCCGCGAATGCCCCTTCGAGGGCGACGAGGATGCCGAACTTGACCGTGTCGTCTTGTGCCATCGCACCCGCCGGCAGCAGCAAGGCGATGACCGATGCCGAGATCATCAGTGGCTTTCTCATGAATCTGCTCCCTGTCGTCTGCAGCCTGTTCTGACCTGTCGCCCACCCGCGGCCGATGCTGCGGGCGAGGCCCGGGCGTTTGCGGTAGCGTCGGACCGTGACGGCAGCGATACCCGTTGGTCTGTTTTTCGTGCAGCTCCGCGCCGGGTGCGCTCAAATCGGGGCCAGCCAGAGCAGGGCGGCGGTGGCGGCGGCGAGCAGCACCAGGGTCTCGACGACGACGACGGCGAGATGACCACCGCCGACGGCCACGAGTGCTTTGAGCGAGGTCTTCACACCCAGGGCGGCGATGGCGGTGATCAACAGCGCACGCGAGGCGCTGTCGACCCGATCGGTCAGCGCTGCGGGCAGGTCGACCACGCTGCCGAGCACACAGAGGGCGAGGAAGAGCACCATGAACCAGGGCAGAAGTGGGATCTTGCCGTCCGGGCGCGCGACGGTGGCGAAGCGCAGCGTGAGAACGACGGCCAGGAGCACGATCGGCAACATCGCGACGCGAAAGAGCTTGACGATGGTGGCGATCTCGCCCGCGTGGTCGGAAACGGAGAAGCCGGCACCCACGACCTGGGCCACGTCGTGGATGGTCGCACCGATCAGAAAGCCGCGCTGGGTCTCGCTGAATCCGAGTGCCTGAAAGAGGACCGGATAGGCTACCATGGCAATGGTCGAAAGTGCCGTCACCGCCATCACGGTAAAGAGTGTGTTGCGCTCGGTCTTGTCGTTGGGCGGGATCACGGCGGCGATCGCGAGGGTGGCCGAGGCACCGCAGATCGCGACCGCCCCCCCGGTCATCAGGGCGAAGCGCCATTGCCGGCCGAAGAGCGGGGCGGCCACGAAGCCCGTGGCGATGGTCAGCGCCACGAGACCGGCGACGAGACCGGCACCCGAGAGGCCGATCAGGGCCAGGTCGTCGAGGGCAATCCTCAGGCCCAGAAGCCCGACGCCGAGGCGCAGGAGGGTGCGGGCGGCGAAGTCGACCCCGGGCCGGCAGGGGCCCTCCTCCATCAGGAAGTTGAAGGCCATGCCGAGCAGCAGCGCGAAGAGCATCACCGGCGCACCGTAGTGGCCGCCGAGAAAGGCGGCGGCGGCGGCGATGGTCGCACTCAGCACGACGCCCGGGGCGAGTTGCCCGGCAGCCGTGCGGTAGGTGGCCAGACGCGCGGACAACGGCAGGGTTCCTGTCGGCAGCGGGACGGCGGGTACGGCGTCGCCGCACCCGCCGTCGGGCTCGGGTCCGGCTCAGGCCGAGCGGTAGAGCTTGGTCATCGAGAATTCGCGATGGCCGAGCGCTTCGGCGGCGGTGTGCCGGCCGTTGGCCGTTCTGCGGATCATGTCGATCAGCGCATCGCCGGCCTGGTCGATGGTCATGTCGCGGCGCAGGACGCCGGTGACGTCGACATCGATGTGCTCGGCCATCGTCCTGAGCGTGCGCGGATTGCCCGAGATCTTGATCACCGGGACGATCGGGTTGCCGACGACGTTGCCCTGGCCGGTCGGGAAGGTGTGGATGACGTAGCCGCCGGCGGCCATCAGGGTCACGCACTCGGCCGCGGCCGAAGAGGAGTCCATGAAATAGAGCCCCGGCCCCTTGGCCGGCGTCTCGGCGGGCTCGAGCACGTCGATATAGGTCGAGGTGCGGCCGATCTTCTCGAGATTGCCGAGGGCCTTCTCCTCGATCGTGGTGAGCCCGCCCAGGATGTTGCCCTTGGTCGGCTGGCTGTCGGAGAGGTCCGAGGTCTTGAACGGCTCGATCACTTCGTCCTGGTAGGCCTGGAAGGTCTTCATGAACTTCTCGCCCACTTCGGGACTGGCGGCCCGCTCGGCACAGATGTGCTCCGCACCGGTGATCTCCGAGGTCTCACCGAACACGCCGTAGAGCCCGTGCGGCAGCAGCTTGTCGTACATGTTGCCGACGGTGGGGCAAGAGGAGAGGCCGGTCGTGGTGTCGCTCTCGCCGCATTTGGTCGAGACCCAGAGCTCGCTCAGCGGCACCGCTTCCTTCTGCAACTCGGTCGCCCAGTGGACGTATTCCTTGGCCTTCCAGCTCGCCTTGCGGATGGTCTCGAAGTCGCCGTTCTGCTCGATCCAGAAGCCTTCGACGGGCTTGCCGGTCGCCGCGATGCCATCCACGATGACCTTGGTCCATTCGGGCTCGATGCCGATGACGACGCAAGCCGCCACGTTGGGGTTGGCCCCGGTGCCGATGATCGTTCTGAAATGCAGGTCGAGGTCCTCGCCGAACTGCAGCCGGCCATAGGCGTGCGGGATCGCCATGGTCCCTTTGACGTTGTTCGCGACGGCCTCGCAGGCGGCGTTCGAGATGTCGTCGACGGGCAGGATCAGGACGTGGTTGCGCACACCGACGCGGCCGTTCTCGCGGCGCCAGGCATTGACCGTCGTGTCGGCAAGATCGGTTGTCATGGCGGGCCTCACCAGCGCTTGGTTTTGAGATTGTGGGTGTGGACGTGGCCGCCCACTTCGGCCGGGCCGACCATCCGGCCGATATCCTCGCCGTATTTGATGACCGTGTCGCCCTCGGCGAGGGCCTTGAGCGCCACCTTGTGGCCGATCGGGATGTCGGCCTTGGCGGTCAGGCGGAAGTCGGAATTGTCCTCGGTGCAGACCCCGAGCATGTCGGTGCCGGCTTTCAGCCCTTCGACCACGACGACGCCGACATTGTCGGCCTTGTGGTGGACGAGGAGATGCGGATGGGCGTCGGCGGTCATCTGGTCACTCCCTCGCTTCTCGATTGTTCAGGATGTCGATGTCGGTGCTCGGCCCGCGAGCGACTGCAGTGTTTCGAGCAGGTCCGGGGCGATCTCGAGCCGCTCGGCGCGCGCGGCACGTTCGGCAAAGCGCCGGGCGCCGGGCAGGCGGGCGCCGTCCTCGGCCTCGATCGCCGCGAACATGGCGGCTGCACGAGCCGTGAAATCGCCGGCGAAGCGGGCGGGGTCGAGGACGAGGACGAGATGCGCCAAATCGGGCGGCGGGCCCTTGTCGTCGAAGAGCGAGGAGGCCTCGTAGGCGTAGCTCGAGCCGGTGAGCCCGACGGTCAGAAGCTCGACCATCAGCGCCAGGGCAGCCCCCTTGGCCCCGCCCATCGGCACCATGGAGCCTGCCATGGCGGCCGTGGCGTCGGTCGTGGGGTTGCCTTCGGCATCGAGGGCCCAGCCTTGCGGGATCGGCGCGCCGGCCTTTTGCGCCAGCATCACCTTGCCGCGGGCGACCTGGCTGAGCGAAAGGTCGATCACCAGGGGATCGGGCGCATCGGGGCGCGGGGCGGCGAACGCGATCGGGTTGGTGCCGTAGAGCGCTCGCTTGCCGCCCCACGGCGCCATGGCAGCGGGCGAGTTCGCCATCGCAAGCGCAATGAGGCCTGCCCGGGCGAAGGGCTCGACCGCCTGGGCGGCGACGCCGAAATGGTGCGAATGGCCGATGGCGACCACGGCGACGCCCAACTCGCGCACCACCGCGCCTGCGGCAGCCGCACCCGCCTCGATCGCCGCGAAGGCGAGGCCGTGACCGGCGTCGACGCGGATCACCGCCCCGTCCCGCTCGACCTGCGGCCGGGCAGCGGGGACGACTTTGCCGGTGCGCATCTGGGCGGCATAGAACGGCACGCGGGCGAGACCGTGCGAGGCGAGGCCGTCGCATTCGGCCGCCACCAGTGCAGCGGCGGCGGGTGCGGCCAAATCTGCCGGCATGCCGGCCTGCACGAACACCTCGACCACGAGGGTGCGGGCGGCATCGGGGGTCAGGGTCGTGGCCGACATGGGCGTGGCATCGGATTCTTTGTTGGCTCGCTGAAAACTATATAGAATATAGATTATAGGATCGTCAATCGCTACAACGCCGCCGCCTGCGCTTTGGTTGGAGTTCGAGATGTCAGAGCTTGCCCGGCCGATCGCCCTGCCCCTGCACCGGCAGCTGCGCGACCTGTTGATCGCCCGGATCGAGTCCGGCGAGTGGACGCCCGGGACCTACCTGCCGAGCGAGACGCGGCTCGCCGAGCAATACGGGGTGAGTGTGGGCACCTTGCGCAAGGCGCTGCTCGACCTGGCGCAGGAGGGGATCGTCGCCCGTCGGCAGGGCAAGGGGACGGTGGTCACCAGCCACGACAGCGACGCCGTGCTGTTTCGCTTCTTCAACCTGCGCCGGACGGACGGCAGCACGCTGCAGCCCGAAAGCCGCGTTTCGGCGCGGCAGCAGCGGCGGGCCACGCCGGCGGAGGCCGAGGCGCTCGGCCTCCCTGCGGGCGCCTCGGTGATCGCCGTCGAGCGGGTGCGCGAGGCGGACGGGGTGCCGATCATCCACGAGGTGATCGCGCTGGATGCAACGCGCTTCGCCGGGCTGGAGTGCCAGCCGGAGCTTCTGCCGAACACGCTCTACCAGCTCTACCAGGTGCTGTTCGGCGCGACGGTGCACCGCGCGCACGAGCGGATCACGGCCGAACCGGCACCGGCGGGAAGTGCCGCGGAGCTCGGTCTCGCGCCCGGCGATCCGGTCTTGAAGATCGCCCGCGTGGCGGTCGATTTCGGCGGCAAGCCTCTGGAATACCGGGTGTCCTGGGTGAACACGCGAGGCCTGCACTACGAGACCGACGTCTAGCCGTCGAGCTCGAGCACGATCTTCGCGGCATCGACCCGCATGGCGTCGAGATCGGCGAAGGCCCTCGGACCCTCGGCCATGCGGCGCGGCTCGATCCAGTCGAGCGAGCCCAGGCTGCCGGCGGCGATGGCGGCAAGGGTCGCGGCGAAATCGTCGGGGGTGTAGCAGTAGGAGCCGGTGACGGTGATCTCTTGGAGTGTGATGCGGCGGACGTCGTAGCCTTCCGACCCCGGCAGCAGGCCGACATGCACGATCACGCCGCCCGGCCGGACGAGACGCGACGCGTCGCGGCGGGTGGCGGTGGCCCCCACGGCGTCGATGACGAGATCGAACGCGCTCTCGGCCGGGTCCCGGGTGGCCGCTTTGGGATCGAAGGACGCGATGCCGGGCTCGTTCGCAAGTTGGGCGCGGCGGCCTTCGTGCGGCTCGGCGACGGTCACCGAGGCGGCCCCCATATGACGGGCGACGAGGGCGGCACCGAGGCCGATGGCCCCTGCCCCCTGCACCAGCACCCGGACAGCGTCGGCGGGTTCGCCCAGGTGGCGAAGGCCGAGCCGCACGGCGTGCCAGGAGACGGCGAGCGGCTCGGTGAGGGCGGCCCGGCGCAGGCTCAGATGGTCGGGGACGGGGTAGAGGTTGCGCTCCGGCACCCGGACGAATTCGGCGAAAGCACCGGGGCGGGCCGGCATCGAGATGATCTGGCGGGTGGGCGAGAGGTGCGGCCGGCCAGCCAGGACTGCCGGGCAGTCGGGGTCGACCACGAGCGGGTTGACGGCGACGCGCTTGCCCTTCTCCGGGCCGCTGGCGATCAGGCCGGCGGCCTCGTGGCCGAGGATCAGCGGCGGCGGGCGGCGGTCGTCGTGGCCGTGATAGGCGTGCATGTCGGAGCCGCAGATGCCGACCGCGCGCACGGCGACCAGCACCTCGCCCGGAGCGGGCTCCGGCGCCGGGGTCTCGGTCCAGGTCATCTCGTGGGGGGCGGTGTAGACAAGCGCGCGCATGGCTCGGGCCTATTTTGCGGTGAAGCCGCCGTCGACGAAGAGGGTCTGCCCGGTGATGTAGGCGGCCGCATCGGAGCACAAGAAGATCGTGGCCCCGTAGAGGTCTTCGAGCACGCCGTTGCGGCCGATCGCGGTTTTGCCGGCGTTGGCCGCGGCCAGCTCCGGGTCGGCGAAGACCGCGGCGGTGAGCGGGGTCGGGAAGAAGCCCGGGGCGATGGCGTTGCAGGTGATGCCGTCCTTCGAGAACGCCTCGGCCATGGCCCGGGTGAGCTGCAAGACCCCGCCCTTGGCGGCACCGTAGGGGGCGGAATTGGCGAAGGCGCGCACCGACTGCAGCGACGCGATGTTGAGCACCCGGCCCCAGCCGCGCTCCGCCATCCCGGGGGCGAGCTGCTGCAAGAGGAAGAAGGGCGTGCGCAGATGCAGCGCGATGTGCAGATCGAACGCCTCGGGGGTGACCTCGGCGTAGGGTTGGCGGAGGTTGATGCCGGCGGCGTTGACCAGGATGTCGATCGGCGCGCAAGCCCGCGCCAGCGCCTCGGCGGCGGCCGGGTCGGCGAGATCGACGGCGTGGCCGTGGGCGACGATCCCTTCGGCCGCGAGTCCGGCGCGTGCCGTCTCCAGCCGCTGGGCGCTGCGCGCCGCGAGATGCAGCTCGGCCCCTTGCCGGCCGAGGGCACGGGCCATGGCGAGACCGATGCCGGAATTGCCGCCGGTGACGAGCGCGCGCCGGCCGCTCAGATCGAAGAGCCCGTCAAGTCGTGGCACGGCCCGTCTCCGTTGCCGCCTGCCGCAGCACCGCGGCGACCCGGTCGCAGTCGTCCGCACCGAGGCCGAGCGGCAAGCGAATGTCGCACAAGCTGGCCTGGATCGCGAGGGTGCCGGGCACGGCCGTGGCATCGACCGCGGCCCAGTGGGCGGGGTTGCTGGTGTAGCCTTCGGCCTGCTCGGTGCCGAACCATTTCACGTAGACGCCGGCGGCGCGGGCGGCGGCGAGAAAGGCCCGCATGGCTTCGCGATCGCGGCCCGGCAGCCGGAACTGGATGGAGCTCTGCGCATAGTGCTCGGCGGCCGGGCGGTGCGGCAGGGCGAACTCCGGGTGGCGGCGTAACGCGTCGGCGATGCGGTCGTGGCTGCGGTTCCAGTCGGCAACACGCTCCGGCAGCAGCGGCAGCTGCGGCAGGGCCAGGGCGGCGACCAGGGGCGTCATCCGCAGGCTGAAATTGGCACAGCGGTCGCGCCAGCGGCTCATGACTTCGGGCGGCGGAACGGTGCCGTTCTGCGCGTAGAGCATGTAGCTGCCGGAGTGCAGGATGGCCCGGGCGGCCAAGTCTTCGTCGTCGGTGACGAGCACCCCGCCCTCGCCGGCATTGACGTGCTTGGCCGACTGCAGGCTGAAGCAGCCGGCCCGGCCGAACGCACCCGCCGGTGTGCCGGCCCAGCTCGCGCCCAGCGCGTGGGCGCAATCCTCGATCACGGTGACGCCCGCCTCGGTGCAGAGGTCGCGCAGCGCGTCGAGGTCGCAGAGGTGGCCGCGCATGTGCGAGACGAGGAGGTGCTTCGCCCCCGAGCCTGTCGCCTTCTGCCGCAGATCGGCGAGGTCGATGACCAGATCCTCGGTGATCTCGACCGGGATCGGCACCGCGCCGGCATGCGCAATGGCACCCGGCACGGGTCCCAGGGTGAAGGCGTTCATCAAGACGGGATCGCCCGGCCGGACCCCGGTGCCGAGCAGGGCGAGGAACAGTGCCGCGCCGCAGGAATTGACCGCTACGGCATAGCGCCGGCCGATCAGCGCCGCGAAGGCCCGCTCCAGTTCAGCGACCACGCCGCCGGCACCGCCCGCCTCGGCGTAGCGGTGCAGCCGGCCATCGGCCAACAGACGGGCCGCGGCCTCGCGCGCGGCTTCGGGGACGGGGGCCGGTCGTCCCAAATCCGGCAGTATGGCGCGGAGCGGTTCGTCCATCGGCTCAGGAGACCGAGTCGACCGGTTTGCCCAGATCGAACTCGTGGCCGGGGAAGTACTTGGCCATGCGCACATCGGCGGTGCGGGCATGCGCCTCCATGCCCTCGAGGCGCGAGATGCGGGCGGCGGGCAGCGCGAGGGTCTTGCAGGCCGCGGTGTCGGCGCGCTGCCAGGTCAAGGGCTTGAGGAACTTGTGGACGGAGAGGCCGGCCGAGTAGCGGGCGGCGTACTTGGTCGGCAGGATATGGTTGGGGCCCGAGACCTTGTCGCCGAAGGCGACGGTGGTCGCCTCGCCGATGAACAGCGATCCGTAGTTCGTGAGGTTCGCCAGCCACCAGTCGAGATCGGCGCAGTGCACCTCGAGGTGCTCGCTCGCATAACGGTCGGAGATCTCGACCATCTCCGCACGGCTGTCGCAGAGGATCACCTCGCCGTAGTCGCGCCAGGCGGCGTCGGCGGCCTCGCGGGCGGGCTCGGGCAGAGCGTCGACCAGCTCGGGTACCCTGGCCATGACCTTCTCGGCGAGGGCACGGTCGGAGGTGAAGAGCCAGGCCGGGGATTCGTGACCGTGCTCGGCCTGGCCCACGAGATCGACCGCGACGATCTCGGCATCGGCCGTGGCGTCGGCGAGGATGCCGATCTCCGACGGGCCGGCGAAGACGTCGATGCCGACCTTGCCGAACAGCATGCGCTTGGCTTCGGCGACGAACTTGTTGCCGGGGCCGACGATGATGTCGGCGGGCTGGCCGGTGAACAGGCCGTAGGCCATGGCGGCGATCGCCTGCACCCCACCCAGGGTCATGACGATATCGGCACCGGCCGCGTGCATGGCGTAGAGGACACAAGGGTGGATGCCGCCGCCGCGATAGGGCGTGGAGCAGGCGACGACGGTGCCGACGCCGGCGGCCTTGGCCGTCGCCACCGACATGCAGGCCGAGGCGATGTGCGCGTAGCGGCCGGTCGGCACGTAGCAGCCGGCGACGTTGCAGGGGACCCATTTCTGCCCGACGGTCAGCCCGGACGGCATGACCATCGAGAAGTCCTTCACCGAGTCCTTCTGGGCGAGCGCGAAGCTGCGGATCTGCTCGACCGCAAAGGCGATGTCCTCCTTGACCTGCACCGGCACGTCGGCGGCCCGGGCCTTGCGCTCCTCCGCCGGCACGAGGATCGGGCCGTCCCACTTGTCGAGCGCTCGGGCGTAGTGGCGCACCGCCGCCTCGCCTTCGGCGGCGATCCGCGCGAGCATCTCGCTGACCACGGCCTGCGCCTGGCCGGATTCGCTCTCCGGCGTCTTCGCCGCTTTCTTCAGGTAGGTGATTGCCATCGGGCTTTGTCCTGCCGGGGGTCCTGCCGCGGAGCGTGGCCCGTCGCCGCAGCAGGCGACGGGCCGGGTCGGCCTATTCGTTGTCGGCGAACGCCCGGAGCTCGGGATCGTCCATGACCATCTGCATGAAGCTCGGGTCGATGTAGTCCTCGGCGACGGGGGTCGTCTCGGTGGTGCCGACCATCGTCATGAAGTCGCCGATCGCGGTCAGCCACTGGTCGACCTGGCTCGGACCTTCGGATCGGTCGAGCAATTCGAGCTGCTCCTCGAGCGGAAAGGTCGGGCGCAGGTCGAACTCCGCTTCGACGGCCGCGGGCGAGATTTCCACCCCGCCGTCGAAATAGAAATCGACCAGCATCTCGCGCGCTTGCTCGGGGTTCTCCTTGGCCCAGACGATACCGCGCAGGAAGACCGCGAGGAACTTGGCGACGAGTTCGGGGCTCTCTTCCGCGAAGCCGGGGCGGACGACGAGGGCACCCGGAACGATCGCCCCGGCATCGGCACCGGAGCAGAGATAGTCGGAATCGGCGCGCTCCTGCAGCGTGTAGGTGTTGGGCGCCCAGACCCCGGCGAGCTTGCCCTCGTTGGCGATCACCGCGGTGATGATCTGTGCCTGGCCGAGATTGACGAACTCGACCTCGTCCTGGCCGACGCCGAACTGCTCGAGACACGACCGGGTGGCGAAATCGACCGTCGAGTTGGTGGTCAAGAGAATGCGTTCGCCCTCGATGCTGGAGGGGTCGGCGCGGAAGCCCTCGATCACGTCGTTGCGGGCCATCAGCGCGTTGCCGCGGCTCTCGTCGTTGGTGATGCCGACGGTGACCAGACCGAAGCGGGCGGCACCGAGCACCGCCGGCACCGAGCCCGTGCCGCCGACGTCCCAGTCATTGGCCTGGGCGGCGGCGATCTGCGGCGCCCCGGCCGGGAAGGTGGTGAAGCTGGGCTCCAGCCCGACCTCGGCCCACCAGCCCATCTCGGTCGCGAGATAGAACGGCAGGGCCCAGTAGAGGGCCGGCTGGTAGCTGACATCGATCGGGGTCAGGTCTTGCGCCCGGGCGTGGTCGGCCATGGCCAGGCTGCCGGTCAGCGCACCGGCAAGGGCGATGGCGGTCAGGGATGCTCGCATGTGTCGTCCTCCGCTGTTGTGGATGTTCTGGTGGGTGACGGGTCAAACGTCCTGGCTGGCTTTTTCCTCGCGCAGGCTGCGCCAGATGTGGGTGCGCAGATGCACGAAGCTCTCGAGGTCCATCACGTCCTCGATTTTCTCGTGGCTGCCCCAGTCCTCGGCGTTCCTGATGCTGGCCACGTCCAGCACCTCCTTGATGCGGCCCGGGGCTCGGGTCATGATCACCACCCGATCGGCGAGGTAGACCGCCTCCTCCACCGCATGGGTGATGAACAGGACGGTGCGCGGGTTCTTCCGTGCCAGGCGGACGAGCTCTTCCTGCATCACCACGCGGGTCTGGGCATCCAGTGCGCCGAACGGCTCGTCCATCAGCAGCACGTCCGGATCGAGCACGTAGGCCCGGGCGATGGCCACGCGCTGCTGCATGCCGCCCGAGAGCTGGTGCGGGAAGTGCTCGGCGTAGGGGGCGAGGTGCATGAGATCGAGGATGGCGCCGATCCGCTCGGTCCGCTCGGCGGCGCGCAAACCGAGATTGCGCAGGCCGAGCTCGATGTTGTCCCAGACCGACTTCCACGGGAACAGCGCGAATTGCTGGAAGACCACGGCGCGGTCGGGGCCCGGGCGCTTGACCGGGGTGCCGTCGACGCTGACCGTGCCGCTGGTGGCATGATCGAACCCGGCGACGAGCCGCAGGCAGGTGGTCTTGCCGCAGCCGGAGGGACCGACGATCGCCACGAACTCCCTGTCGCCGATCTCCAGGTCGATGTTCTTCAAGGCCACGAAGCCTTTGGCTTTCGAGCCGAAGATCCGCCCCACGTCGTCGAACCGGATGACACCCATCGGACGCTGCCCTCCCCTTCTCCTCAGTGTTCCAGGCCGCGCCGGCGGAGGATGACCCGCTCGATCAGGCGCAGGATCGTGTCGAGGGCGAGCCCCACGAGGCCGATGGCGACCATCCCGGACATCACGGTGGCGGTCGACACGTTGGCCTGGCCCTGGACCATCATGTAGCCGACCCCGGCGGAGGCGACGATCAGCTCGGCACCGACGAGCGACTGCCAGCCGAGGCCGGCCGAGACCCTGAGGCCGGCGATGATCGACGGGACCGACGACGGCAGCAGCACCTCGCGGATCACGCGCAAGGACGGGGTGCCCAGCATGTTGGCGGCTTCGATCAGCCGGGGGTCGACGAATTTGGCGCCGCGGTAGGCGTTGATCACGCAGGGCGGGAAGGCGCCGGCGAAGATGATCATGATCGGCCCGCCGATGCCGGTGCCGAACCAGAGGGCGGCGAACGGCACCCAGGCGATCGGCGCGACGAAGCGCAGCCCGTCGAAGAGCGGCGAGACGATCTCGTCCAGGAGTCGGTACCAGCCCATCAGCAGGCCGAGCGGGATGCCGACCACGGCGGCGAGCAGAAAGCCGTAGGCGAAGCGCTCGAAACTGGCGGCCAGATGGCCGAGCAGCGTCGCGCCGGCGAAGCGGCGCTCCATGAGCACGGCGAAGCGGTCGACGACCTCGCCGGGCGACGGCAGGAAGACGCGCGGGACAAAGCCGCTCACCGAGAGCACATACCAGAGGCCGATGAAGAGCCCGAGGCCGAGAAAGCCGAGGGCCACGGACTGCAGGAAGGTGACCGGCGGCTGCATGGCCCGGCTACCCCCTGGCCGCCAGGGCTGCGGTGTTCCACCTCAGCGTGTAGGTCTCGAGCATGCCCAGCAGCCGCGTGGTGCCCCAGCCGAAGATCGCGACCGCGACCATGCCGACGAGGATCATGCCGGGGTAGAGGTCCTGCTGGGCGACGTTGAGCACGCGGCCGAGGCCGTAGAAGGCGCCGACCAGCTCGGCCGCGACCAGGGTCGTCCAGGAGGCCTGCAGCGACAGGCGCAAGCCGGTGAAGATCATCGGGCTCGCCGCCGGCAGCAGCACTTCCTGGATGAAGCGCAGCCGCGGCGTGCCGAGCATGAAGGACGCCTCGAGCATCGGACGCTCGATGGTCCGTACCCCGGCGAACGAATTGATCACCGAGGGCACGAACGCGGAGAACCAGATCACCAGGATCTTCGCCCCGTCGCCGAGGCCGAGCCAGAGAATGGCGAGTGGGATCCAGGCGAGCGGCGGGATCGGCCGGATGATCAGGAAGATCGGGTTGATGATCGCCTCGGCACGGCGGTTCCAGCCCATGAAGAGGCCGAGCGGCACGCCGGTGGCGATGGCGACGAGAAAGCCCAGGACGACGAGGCGCAGCGAGTGCAGCGCGTGGGTGACGAGGTCGCCGCCGCCGTAGCCGCGGTCCCAGATGTGAACGAGGGCGGACCAGGTCTCGGCGGGCGACGGGAAACGGCCGGGGGCGATCAGCCCGAGCACCGTGGTCGCTGTGTACCACAGCACGAACACCACGGCCAACGTGGCCAAGCCGATCAGAATCCTGCGCGACACGATGTCCTCCCTGTCGATGTAAACGCTTTCATATCTGCCCCGAGGCTGTCAACCGATTTTCTTCTTTTGCCTCGTAGATTGTTGCTCTAGACGATGTGCAGGGGATGAAAAATTTTCATCGGCAGGCCGAATCGTGTCGCGACCGCGCAAACCTCGATTGTCCGACATCGCCCGTGAATGCGGCACCTCGCTCGCCACGGTGTCGCGCGCCTTGTCGCAGCCGTCGCTGGTGCAGCCCGAAACACTCGAGCGAATCCGGGCGGCGGCACGCCGGCTCGGCTATGTCCCCAACCGCAAGGCGCGTGCGCTGGTCTCCGGCCAGTCGAGCACGATCGGCGTCGTCGTGCCGACCCTCAACAGTGCGATCTTCTCGGTGGCGCTGCAGGAGATGCAGCGGGCATTCTCGGCCAACGGCTACCAGCTGCTGGTGGCCAGCCACGAATACGACTCGGCGGCCGAGGCGGCGGCGCTGGCCCAGCTGGTCTCGCACGGGGTGGACGGGTTGGTCGTCGTCGGGGCCGCGCGGCCGCAGACCGCCTGGCGGATCATCGAGGCGGCCGCCGTGCCGCTGGTCCAGATGTGGGAGGGCAGCGACGGCTTCGACAGCGTGGTCGTCGACAATCGCCTGGCCGGGCAGCTGGTCGGCGAGCATCTCGTCGCACTCGGCCATCGCCATATCGGCGTGGTCTGCGGCAGCCTGCGCAACAACGACCGTCAGCGGGCCCGGCTGGAAGGGGTGCGCGCCGCCCTGGCCGCCGCCGACGTCGAGCTGCCGGCACCTGCGGTGAGCGAGCAGCCGCTGGTGATCGCCGCCGGCCGCAGCGGCTGTGCGGCACTTCTCGAACTGGTGCCGCGGCCGACGGCGATCATCGGCACCGTCGATCTGCTCGCCATCGGGGCGATGATCGAGGCGCAGGGCCGCGGCATCCAGGTGCCCGACGGCCTCTCGGTGGTCGGCATCGACAATGTCGACTTCGCCGCCCACGTCTCGCCCTCACTGACCACGGTGCACATCCCGGCAGCGGAGATCGGCGCCGAGACGGCGGCCCGGATGCTCTCGCTGCTCGACGAGCCGGAGACGCCGCCGCAGCGCCGGCAGTTGCTGATCGACCTGGTCATCCGCCACTCGTCGGGCCCGTGCCCGTCGTTCGCCCGAGCGATGGCCCGATGACGGGCATAGTCGACACGGTGCACCCGGGCGGGTGCGGGCCTGCGCCCGGCGCTGGTCGGGGTGCCGTTGCACCGGCCTCGACCGGGCTGCGCTGCCTTGGGCCCATGGCCCTGCACGTCGATCGATCGGAGGATCGTCCATGACCGTTACCATCCTCGACCGCGCGCCGGCCGGCGCCGATCGTGTGCTGACCGGTGGCAAGATCTGGCGGGGCATCGGGCCTGGTTTCGCCGAGGCGCTGGCGATCCGCGACGGGCAGGTCCTTGCCAGCGGCACGGCCGACGAGATCGCCCCGCTGATCGGCTCCGCGACGCGGGTGATCGAGCTCGCCGGCCGGCTGGCCGTGCCGGGGTTCAACGACGCCCACCTGCATCTCCTGCCCTTCGGGCTCGCCATGACCGAGGTGGATCTGCGGCCCGAGGCGGCGCCGACGCTGCCCGCGGTCCTGGCGGCGCTACGCTCCCGGGCAGCAGCGATCCCGCCCGGCGAGTGGGTGATCGGCCGGGGCTACGACCATTTCGAGCTGGACGTCGAGCGCCATCCGATGCGCGACGAGTTGGATGCCGCCTGCCCCGACCATCCGGTCTATATCGTCCGTACCTGCGGGCACCTCGCCGTCGCCAACAGCCGGGCCCTGGCGCTCGCCGGGATCGACGAGGCGACGCCGTCGCCCGAGGGTGGGCTGATCGAGCGCCGGGACGGCAGGCTGACCGGCCTCTTGGCCGAAACCGGACGCGAGCCGGTCATGGCGGTGCTGCCGGTGCCGTCGGTCGATGCCATGGTGGACGCGATCGAACGCGGCGGCCGCGAGCTGCTGCGGCACGGGATCACCTCCTGCATGGATGCAGCGGTCGGGCTCTATCACGGCTGGCCCGAGATGGAAGCCTATCGCCGCGCGCATGCCCGGGGCCGGCTGCCGGTCCGCGTCTATGCCACGCTGCTGGGCGACAAGACCCGCTCGATCCTGCCCGAGGCCCGGGCCGCGGGCCTGGTCACCGGGGTGGGGGACGATCGGTTGCGGATCGGCGGGGTGAAGATCTTCACCGACGGCAGCACCGGCGGCCGGACGGCGGCGATGTCCCGCCCTTATTCGGGCGGCGGCCCCGAGGATCGCGGTATCTTGTGCATTCCCGACGACGCCGAGCTCCGCGCGATGGTCCTCGACGCGCATCGGGCCGGCTACCAGATGGCGATCCACGCCATCGGCGACCGGGCGATCGAGCAGGTGCTGGGGGCCCTCGAGGCAGCCCTCGCGGACACGCCGGCGCCCGATCGGCGGCACCGGATCGAGCATTGCGGCTGGCTCGGGGCCGACCAGCTCGAACGATTGCGGCGCCACCACATCCTGCCCGCACCGCAGCCGGCCTTCATCCACGCGTTCGGCGATCTCTATCTCGACCTGGTCGAGCCCGACCGCGCCGCCGCCAGCTATCCGATGCGCAGCTGGCTCGAGGCCGGGCTGCATCCCTCGGCCTCGACCGACTGCCCGGTGACCGGGATCGCCCCCTGGCCCAATCTCTACACGATGGTGACGCGGCGCACCAAGCGCGGGACGGTGCTCGGGCCGGAGCAGCGGCTGCGCCTGGAAGAGGCGCTGCACGCCTACAGTTGGGCCTCGGCCTATGCGGCGCGGGAGGAGGGTCGCAAGGGCCGGCTGGTGGCGGGGCAGCTCGCCGATATCGCCGTGCTGGACCGCGACCTCTTCGCCCTCGAGCCCGAGGCCTGGCTGGAGACACAGTGCGACCTGACCATCCTCGGCGGCGAGGTCGTGTTCGAGCGGCAAGCCGCGGAGCAGCCCCCTGCCCGTGCCGCGGGTGCCTGACAGCGGGGGTGCTTGGATCATTCACGTCTCGGCATACGAATAACCCTCGATTGCGTCATGCGTCCCTCGAATGGACGGGGCCCGTGGCGGACGGCGATGCGCGGACGTCACTGGCGTCGCCGCATGGGTCAGCCCTTGCACATGTTGTGGTTCCTCGGCAGATTGAGCCCAACAGCTAGAGGATCGAAATGAAAGTTGCCGGGCTTTTCGCCGGTATCGGGGGGCTCGAGCTCGGTCTCGATCGGGCCGGGCAAGAGACCATTCTCACCTGCGAGAACTGGGCACCGGCGCAGGCGGTACTGCGACGGCGCTTCGCCGGCGTGCCCAATGTGCCCGATGTCCGCGACCTGACGTCGCTACCGGCAGACATCGACGTCGTGACGGCAGGATTTCCGTGCCAGGACCTGAGTCAGGCAGGACGGACCGTGGGTATCGAAGGCGCGCGCTCCGGTCTGGTCGGCCGGGTCTTTCGCCTGTTGGCGGCCGATCGGGTTCCCTGGGTGCTGCTGGAGAATGTCTCGTTCATGCTGCACCTCGATTCCGGCCGGGCGATGCACCGACTCGTCAATGCCTTCGAAGAGCTCGGCTACCGATGGGCTTATCGGGTCGTCAACTCGCTGGCGTTTCTGCCGCAGCGGCGCGAGCGGGTGTTCTTCCTCGCCAGTCTCGTCGGCGACCCGGCCGATGTGCTGCTCGCAGACGATGTCGCGCCGCCCGACGCCAGGACTGATCTGGCGACCCACGCGCACGGCTTCTATTGGACCGAGGGGACGCGTGGGCTGGGCTGGGCCAAGGACGCGGTGCCGACCCTCAAGAACGGCTCCACCGTCGGCATTCCCTCGCCGCCGGCGATCTTGCTGCCGGACGGCCGCGTGATCCAGCCCGATATCCGCGATGCCGAACGCTTGCAGGGGTTCGAAGCGGACTGGACGGAGCCGGCGGTGACCGTCGGACGGCCCTCGCTGCGGTGGTCGCTGGTCGGCAATGCGGTAAGTGTCCCGGTCGCCGAATGGATCGGCAAGCGGCTGTGCCTGCCCGGCATCTACGATCGGGCACGGGACAAGGGCGCCTTGCGACCGGGTACCTGGCCGAGGTCGGCCAGATCAGACGGCCCGCATCGTCTCGAGGTCGCTATCGGCGGGTTTCCCGAATGGCGTCCGCGCCAGCCGCTCGCCGATTTTCTCCTGTTCGACGGCAAACCGTTGTCCGAGCGCGCTACCGCCGGCTTCCTTGCGAGAGCCCGTGCCAGTCGGCTCCGATTCGAGCCCGGTTTTCTGGAGCGCCTCGACGAGCATCTGCAGGCCGTACGCTGCCCGGAACGACCGTTGCGATCTAAATCAACCTCGTCTCGAGCGGTTCTGGTCGGAACCTGAGCGTCCGACCACTGTCACCCGTTGATCACGGGCAAGTTCTGACCCCGAATATGCGTATGGCCACCACCATGTTGGTCGAATGATCTCTCGCCGGCCAGCGATCTATACCATGTCGCTTCAGAGTTCGCGAAATCGCGTGGCGTAGATGTGCGCCAGACGATCGATCATGTTGTCGTAGTGATAGATTTGGCCGGGCCGCGGTGCGGGCGGGTCATCGACGAGCTCGACGGGTGACCCGTCGTTTCGGCAGTGGACTAGCAAGATGGCGAGAGCATCATATCCATCGGTCCCCGTAGCGGATCTTCGAGGTATCTGTCGGACTTTGTCGACGGCAATCTGCGCGTCTTTGGGCTGCTTGTGGTAACTCCACTCGGGGTCCGACGGGAAGTTCCGTTTGTTGAGGTCTGTGCTCAAAAATTGCTCGGCAGCATTGACCATGGCGAATCCCGCAGCGATCGCTTGATCAGTCGCCCCGTGGACCGTCAGGTGACTGGAGTTCAATTCATCGTAGAAGCGAGGAAGCGCTCTTTGATGCGCTGTCATGCACGCCTTTGCTTCGAGCGCCACGAGAACACTACCGACTTGTCCTTCTCTAATTGCCGGAAGTCCGCCTAAATGGTTGGCCTCTTTCTCACTCAACTTGATCTTGTAGTTGTCGCGCAGGTCGGCAAGCGTTCGACTTCTACCCTTCCTAGCGACAAAGGCGCCAGTCGACACCACGAGATCCAGATCTTTCGAGCGGTCGTTCTTGAAATCGACCATCTGGTGGTTGATTCCAAACCAGATTTTTCCGGCATCGGCGTGTGTTCGCATAAGCGGACAATTCGACAGCAGATCGAACATGATGCACCAACAGGCGATCTTGGAGTGGCGATCGCTGCGCGAATGATATTGCCAGAGGTTGCCGTAGCGATCCTCGATGGCCGGCACGCTCAGCGCGCGGGCGATTATCTGCGGGCCGAACATGTCGTCTCACCTCGTCTATAGACGAAGAGCACCATACGCAGCACCCCGAGGCGCTGCAATTTTGCTATCGGGTCCGATGCGGACTGCAGTCTCAGCTAATCTTGACCTGTGTCGTCTCGGCCACCGCGGTTCGGTCGTCTCGGCGAGAAAAGTAACGGAGGGGCGCGGGGGGGGGGGGGCCCCCCCCCCTTCTTTCTTTGTTTTTTGTGGTGGGGCGCGCGGGGGGGGGGGCGGGCCTCTCCTGCGGGGGGGGGG
>Ga0081527_100162_pt1 | contig 54532 bp, 44 predicted proteins | sample HotLakmasection5_FD_70992 | JGI IMG/M metagenome (GOLD analysis project Ga0081527, IMG submission 70992) | Hypersaline microbial mat communities from Hot Lake, Washington, USA - Section #5 (SPADES assembly) (version 2) | ecosystem: Environmental > Aquatic > Non-marine Saline and Alkaline >... | reverse complement strand
AGGGAAAAGCAAGTCGGTAGTGGTCGATCATATTATTGGTACCACGGGATTTCGTCCCGACTTTAATATAATTCGCGAAGTTCGTACTGCCATTGACCCAGCCATCGAATCGGTAGAGGAATTAGCAACACTAATTGATCCCAATATTCACAGCTGTGGATCGGTCCCGCCTCACGGGATAAATGAACTTAAACATCCGGACAAAAACTTCTTTATCGCGGGTATCAAAAGTTATGGACGTGCTCCTAATTTCCTACTTGCGACCGGTTATGAACAGGTACGTTCTATTACAGCTTATCTGACCGGAGATTATGAGGCTGCGGATAGGATCGAACTTCATCTACCCGAGACCGGAGTTTGTTCTACAGATTTTATACTGGATACAGATACTGAAGATTCGTGTTGTGTTGAAGATGTAAAAGCAAAAGTCGAGCGAGAGCCTGGCTGCGGATGTGGCGGGCAGGAAGTAACGGAAATGGTAGTAGCTGCTTGTTGCTGATATCCTGATGATTTCTAAACTTTGGCTTTTTACTAATATCCGTTCGGAAAAAAAGCAACTCAACTTGGTCGGCTGGCTGTCAGTAAGCCAGCTGATTGGCTGGGGGACCTTTTATTACGCTTTTACCCTGTTTAATATCCCACTTGCAAAGGAGTATGGCTGGACTTCCTCGGAGATCAATATGGCATTAACGATTGGTTTTATCTCTTGGGCAGTAGCGGCGCCTTTTGTGGGTAATGCATTGGAATGGCTCGGAGGGAGTAAAGTGATGAGTTTTGGTTCGATTACAGGAGTCTTTGCTTTTCTTCTATGGGCTGGTTCATCATCTCTCCATCTGCTTTACGGAAGTTGGATTCTGATGGGAATTGCTATGGCCTGTTCATTGTATGAACCGGCTTTTTATGTGTTAACGCAGACGTTCCCTGATCAATATAAGAAAGTGATCACCTGGTTAACTCTGGCCGGCGGTTTTGCCAGCACCATATTTATTCCGCTTACTGACTATTTTATACAAACCGTAGGATGGCAGAAAAGTCTGCTTTTGCTTGCTGCTTTTAACGTGTTTATTGCACTGCCAATACACATTTGGAAATTGCCGGTTGGCAAAGTCAAAGAATCCACAAATGGAAGGCAGAAGCTATTGGATTTCGGTTTATTTACGGAAAAATCTTTCAAGCCACTGACTTTTTGGGGTTTAAATCTATGGTTTATCATTTTCAACAGTGTTGCCACTGGTATCACCTTTTTGTTTATTCCTCTTTTATCGGAAGTCGGCACGGATAAGCCGTTGCTGATTATCACCTATTCACTTATCGGTCCAATGCAGGTACTGGGCCGGTTTGCCCTTATTTGGCTGGGTGGCAGGCTTCAAACGCTGAAGATGGGAACTCTCACTACGTGTATGGCATCGATCGGTATTGGATGTGCAGCTCTGTTTCCAAAAAGTCTACCGGCACTGCTGCTATTTTCCCTGTTTTTCGGCACTTCGAAAGGAATTATGACTATAATCAAAGGTACCGCTGTAGCTGAGCAAATGGATTTATCGGTGTATGGCAGAACCAATGGTTGGTTATCTCTCTCTTCCATGCTGTTCAAAGCACTCACTCCTGCAATTGTAGCGGCTTGGTGGACCTACTCCGGAGACCCTGTGAAAATTTTATACTCACTCGCCGGTATGGCATTGTTAGCATTGGCGGGTGTTATGATGATCAAAAAAGATCGGTAGAAAACCTTCCTATATGTTAGTTAATTCTTTGGCAGTGTTTTGTTATTAACCAACAGATATCTTTTTCGTGAAGCCAATTAAATTATTATCAAAGAAAGTGCACAGGACAATGCACTTATCTTTATTGCCTGAGGTTAATACAACTTCACCTGATGAATCCCAAACTGTATTCCTACCAAAAGCAGGCCAACCTCCTGTTTGTGAAATATGATTAGACAATAGGACAGGCATTTTATGTTTGGAGGCAATTTTGGATAGAATCCTCGCATCTGCTTGATAAGCATGTTCTGAAATCAATGCGCTTGCAATATACATATCCGCCCCATTTAAAACGGCATTTGCAGAGTGGCTAGGGTTGGAAAAGTCAGCGCAAATAGCCAAAGCTATTCGGTAACTATTAATGGAAAACAGATAGTCTTCTTTGCCAGGTGAGAAATAGGTATCCTCACCTGTGTGCAAATATTGCTTGGAGTAATACTCAATGTATCCATTTGGAAAAAAGATCACAGCACCGATTGATGGCTTACTTTTTTCAGTTTTCAACGGATACCCTGCTATAACAACTATATTGTTTTTTACTGATGATTCGGATAACATCCTAAACTCGTCGGGTTCTTGTTGATATGATAGTTGATCAGCAAGTTCTAACTCGTATCCTGTCAGGGAAAGTTCAGGAAAAACTATCACATCAGCGCCCAAGTTCGAGGATTCAGAAATATATGATAAATGAATCTGTACGTTCTTTTCAAGAGTACCTTTTATCACTGGGGCTTGGGGCAGGCTAATTGTAACAGAATCAGGAGTCATTCATTCACCCAATACAATTGACATTCATATTAAAACCATCTATGTGTTTACTGACTAATAAAAGCTTTAAGATGAGGGGCAACGCCACCCAAACTTTGGACCAGGTATTTAGTTATTTACCGGATCTTTGATTGTTTTTCTGGGCGAACTAACACGGCAAGTCATTGTTAATTTTAGTTTTTATTAACAAATAATAGAATTGCCTTTTGGATAACAGGTATACTTTTTAGAGTTCAGCCTATGGCGATAAGCGACGGTCAATTTAGTTTGTTAGGCAATTTACTGATAAGCAACGGCTTCTAAGAAAGCATTAATGATTGGATGTGGGATATTTGGCTTCGATTTTACTTGTGGGACAAATAATGTTCCTATGTAAAAATCTAAATCGGTGTGTTCGATTACTCGAACTTTACCTTCTTCATCTGAACCGGAAATCTTTAAAGGTCCTCTTTTTAGTATGTTAATTTTTCCCGGATCTACACCAAAGTTGCAATAGTATTGCTCGGTAACAATTTGAGATCCATATATTTTTGCCACTTTTGTACCTTTACTAAAATTAAGTTTCATTTCTCTTCCAGCTAATGAGCATTTCAGTTCAGATATAAATATTTCTGTCCCAGATGAATTGTATTCTGCGTGTTGAGCATCCTTGATGTTCAACACATTACGTGCATATTCTAAAATCATATGTTGGAAGCCACCGCATGTACCCAAACAAGGGATATTATTTTCTCTGGCCTGTTTTATTGCCCAAATAGTATTTTCAATACTTCTATATGGACTTCCGGGCGCAACCCATATGCCTGAATACCTTCCAAATAAATTATTACCAATATCAATCGTGGAAACCCAGTCTGCAGTGACATCTATATTTAGACATCTACAAGAATGTTCTATTGATTCATCGGTTGCAATATGAGGTTTTAAATTTGAATTATAGTCACCAACTATTGCTAGTTTTGTCATGGTTAAATGATGTATATAGAAATAAAAAAGTAGACAGGTTTTTTAAGACACGTTTAAATTCAGGGATAAAATTCTTGCTGAAATAGTTTTTTTTAAACTCGAGTAATAATAAGGATGATTTAAAAGTTTACTGTATTATTGTAAATGTTGTGATCAGATATTTGTACTAAACCAATTCACTTCTTACAAGTGTGCAACCGATAATTTTATTGTGGCTATTATATTTTAAATGGCAGCAGCGTACTTTGAATTCATTGATAATAGTTTTGCGTGCTTTTTGCACTCTTGATTTGAATGTAGAGTAGGATATATCAAGAGCCTCTGCAGCTTCTTTTTGAGAAAGAGCATTTGTGAATACTTCCCGAAGAAAAATTTCGTCCTTTGGGGAATATTCATCAATGAGTTGATAGAGACACTCAATAACTTCGCCTAATTCTGATGTAGGTGCTATGATAGAAGGTTGTTCATCCGGAATTTCTACATTGTCCAGTTTCTCTTCTTTTTTCTTTCGGGAATAGTCTATTAGGGTATTTCGCGCAATTTGGAAGATCCACGCTTCATGATTTTGAATCTCTGTAAGTTTCTTTTTATTCGTGAGGATTTTATGAAATGTATCCTGCATTAAATCGCATGCCAGTAAGTCATCTTCCATCCTGCTTTTAAAATAATAGCACACTTTGTCAGAATATGATTTCCAAAGCTGCTCTGATATATAATCGGATCTATTTGCGTTAGACATTTTTCTATCAGCAATAATTTAGAAGAAGCGATTGAAATAATAGTATATAGAGACTAAAAAAGTAAGGATTGACGTAGAGTATTCACACGGATACATTCAGCATATAGTGCATCCAAGCTACTTTGTAAAGATTTTCGGAGTATTTTACGAAAGATAAAAGGCATTAGTTTTATAATAAACCCTTCAAATGATTCTTCAGTTTTGACCAAAACACCACCTTCTTTCTTCTCAAATGACCAACTATGAATTGCTCGGATGCCTAGCATTCTACCAGTCCAGGTTAAATCTGTTTGAGGTTTAATCTCTTTAAAAGTTGATATAATTTTGAGTCCCTTTGCCTTCCATCGGAACGTAGATCCAATAGAAATGGACTCATTTATTTGAACGTGGTTTACATCTTTATTCCATGTGCTCCACTCAGAAATATTTGTTTGTACATCCCATACTATGTCAATGGGCACAGGAATAAAAATTTCCGCATTACATGTTACTGGTGCATTATAATTTATAGTCATTGCAACTGTAATTACTTAAAATTGAATATTGTTTATCGTAGTTAATGCTTGTCAAAATCAGTAATCAGTCTTAAAACCCTGTGTCTAAAGTTTTGAAAATCGTCTATTTCTTTATTATAAGATTCTTTTCTTTTGATCTGCCGAATGGCTATTAAATTTGCTTCGGGAATTATCACTAAGTACTGTCCCAAATAACCTTCTGCATAGTACCCTGCAATTGGCCCATACTCTTTTTTGAAAATATTTTTAAATCCTTTTGGGTGGAATTTCTTTCCTCTTATTTCGCGCCAATTATCTCCCAAAACTTCTTGCATCATTTGCTTATAAGATTCAATTCCGTTGATCTGTGAATCCTGTAAAGGTTCAAGTTTATTTATGATCGAGGAATCGATGTCTGCTTTTTTAAAATCCTCAATTCTTTCTTTGGTGAGATTGTAGTGAACATATTTTGGCATTCTCCACCATAGTAGACCTGACAATGGATAATACGATTGTCCTTGTTTAAGCATTTCATCAAGAAAGTCTTCGCTAACCAACCGCTGATCATTCCAAATTCCTTTATGTAAAATCAGCTGACCAAATTTGGCGAAATCTCTGGCCGATAGTTCCAACCCTGCCATGGCATGAGGGGTTTCGGACTCATCCAGATACCATTTATAATCTGTTATCTGCAATGGCTTGAATAATTCATCCCTGAAGTAATGATCCATGCGTTTACCAGTTGCTTTCTGAAAAATGCCGGCAAGTAAATTTACCGCTTTATTGTTATAGCTAAATTTGGCCCCAGGCTCGGACGTTAATTCTGCAGCCAAAGCAAGCTGCAAAGCATTGGGGGATGGGTAGATTTCTACACCGGCATTGGAAACATTTTGTAATCCGGATGTATGATTTAAGAGATGCCTGATTGTTATATCTTTTTTTCTTCCCTGTTTCCACTCTGGGAAAAAGGTATGTACAGGTTGATCCAAAGAATCAATTTTCTGCTGATACAACATCCGACCTACCCCCAAAGCAATAACCGATTTCAGGCCAGACATTAGCTCGATTTTTTCTGGTTTTTCTGAATACCATTCTACTAACAGGCTATCATCTTGGATAAGAAGAAAAGCGTCACTATTGGTCGCGATAACCTCCTCTTTCAGTTCATTTAAAGCTGCACTGTTTAGGCTGTTTTGATCTTGAGATTTAACTGTAAAAGGAATGATCAGCAGTGCCAGGGTGACAAGTAGTGTATTTTTTACCGTTTCCATTATTAACTTTTTGTGATTTCTGATCAAATTCTTTGCTGAAAAATTTATCGAACTAGCTTGATTCCTACCGATTTCCGAAAACAATCATAAAGTTTTACTGCAATTGAGATAATCTCCAGTCTTCCAGATCCCGTCATTAAAAACCTGCCATTGATACTTAAACTTATCTTTTGATTTAATTTCATAAACATATCGGTTTTCCCTGAAAGGAGCGGCTGCAAGTGTATCAGCTGTAAACACCAAAGTCTTAGAATCCATGAGTTTACCGACAAAATATCGTGAGTTCGCTTCTTGACTTCCTTTTAGTGTAGAAACAAAAGTGTATGTCAACGTATTACTGGCTGAATCTATATTCCAGAATCCCAATGCATGAAATGAATTTGGAGGTAGGTCTTTATGCTCATATTTCAAAGCCTTACCACCCAATACAGGGGTAAAAATGATATCCGCTTCAAGGGGGCGATTGTCTTTCGTAAAAGCTCCGTTACAACTCCATTCTCCCCTAAATTGAGTAATCAATTCTGAAACTTTAGCCGGTTGTCTGCTCGCTTTTTGAGCATATAGATCTGGAAAAATCGTTAAAATCAATAGGACAATGAGGAATATTTTTTTCATGTTTTTATGATGTTTCAAATTAATAATGAATTATTGTCGATAAGTACGCTCCAGAATCATTGCCTGCTCACTACTGACAGGGCTTACTATTTTTATTACTTCCTTAGATTTTTTTTCTATATAAAAAGTCGTTTCCTGATCTTCTTTTTGGGTGAGGACTTTCCAAACATCAAACATATTTTCTTGTGAGTCAGTAATTTGCGTTTGTCCCACCACTTCTATTTCATAGCTTACTAATCCCGATTGACCGTTGGCATTTACTTCGTGGGTTAGTACTGAGATGTGATAGTTTTCAACAAGTGAAAGTAGTTGAAGAATGATATCTAACCAGTTCGAATCAAAGGGGCGAAGATTAAAGGAATCTTCAATAGCTATAACATCTCCTGACGAAGGAGTGTACTTGCCTGTTACATCTCCATTTTCATAGTGCAATTCAATTTTTCTGGTTTTATTCCTCGAATAATGAAATATTGGTTCCAGGCTATGATTTTTTGCTCTAACACTGTCAACATGCTCGGGTTGATTCATTAAATTCATTACCTGAGTCCTTTCTACTTGCCCTTCTCCTTCCAGGATTTTTAGCCGGTCATGCAATGTTCCTAAAGAATCGTTTTTCTGTGGACCCTGTAAATAAATATTAAAAGTAATACCATATTGCCGGAGCTTGGTATAATCCAAATTCGTGGAACCAGGAATGATTACAGAATTAGCTGAATCTTTAGTTTGGGACTGCGCAGAAAACGAGAATAACAAAAAAATTACCAAGAGGGTGATTCGGGCAAATATTTTATGATTCCTTATTGAAGAAAGGAATATCATGATGACAGATTGTTGATTACGATTAATTAACGAGACTTTCATAAGGGGCTTCCAGCTCTAAAGTATCCTCTGGCAATTTAAATAATCGATACTCTTCCACTCTGCTTTCTCAAAAATCTGCCATTCGGCACGATATTTATCCTCCGACTCTATTTTATATAGGTAGCGGTGTTTTCTAAAGGGTGGTGCCGCTAGCGTATCGGCTGTAAAAGTCATTGTTGATGAATCAATAATTTCACCAACGAAAAAATTTGAAAGGGCTCTTTGTGTTCCCGGATTTGTATATACGGCCAAATTTGTAAGTGTCTCACCCGGTTCGTCAAAACTCCAGAGTCCAGTGGCATGAAAATCGTTTGGTGGATAATTAGTCTGCTCAAATTTGATAGCTTTATTTTCCAGAATGGGATTAAAACTTGTCGTTGCTTTTATCGATTTATTATTCTTAAAAAATGCTCCTTCGCAGTGCCATGTCCCTTCAAACCGGGAAATGAATTCCATTGATTTATTTTGCTTGGAGTCGCTTTCTTGAGCATGCAAGGGATTTATCATCCCAATTATGGCTATTGTTATAGCAAGTAATTGTTTCATAACTGGTTTTTATTTAGAGTTAAAAGCTTGGTGATATTCCTCGACAAATGAATACCTGTCGATGGAATAAGACGAATCAAATTTTTAATGGACGAAAGTCTTTATGGAATAAAAGGTCACTGCCCCTATTTCTTGGCAGTACTTAGTACTTGAAAGTATAATTGAACTTGACTTGCAGGGAATGTATTTCAACCGGATCATTTAGGTGGAGCTGATCAAAAGGCGTATTGTTTTGACCAAACCTATAGACCATAAATAAATCGGAGCCATTTGCAATATTGTATCGAAGTCTTGCAAATGAAGAGGTTACCTTGGTTAAACTATTATGTTGGGCTAATCCTGATATTGAAATATTAGGCGCCGGTTTAACATCCAGCCTTCCACGTAACAACAGGCTTCGATATAGCTGGTCGCGTGAATCAAAGTTTATGTTATAGTATTCCATATTGCCAGACAGCTCAAAATTAGGATTGATACTCCATTCCGGAGAAATACCCGTGGCTATTCCTTTGCCGTCAAAAAAACCACCCACCGATGTAGAGGAGTTCAGGCGAAAGCGATTACCCTTTGAGGTGGAAAAATTGATGAATACTTCTTCGAAGCCATATTGCCCCGCGGGGATATGGACACTTTCCGAAAGATTATAACCGGTTGTCAGAAGTTCTGTCTGACGTTTGAGTCCAAGCTGGATCACGAAACCGGATTTGAACGAGGTATAATTCTTGATTAAAATCGACGAGCTTTCTAATTCATTGGTGGTATTTCCGACATATATATGGGCATCTGTTATCAGCTGGTACTTTTGGAAAACAGAATGATCCGGTGCCTCCCAACCGTAAGCGATACGATCACCGTAACGGGTAAAATTTGTGCGATCAACAAATCCGAGTCCCGGATTATAACTTTGACCCACGCGGTTGATGGAAAACTTATAGAAAAAGCCAACGTAGGATCTGCGTTCCGCCTTGATCAGCATATTATTATTATCGAGCAACCATAGCTTATAATCGGTTGAACCCGGATCATCAAAGGTATGACTGTATCGTCCGGTAATGAACAGATCTCGAGCTCCTTCCCAAACCATATCCGCTCCAAAAGCCAGGTTATAATCGCCAGATATCGATACCCGGGAGGTAGACATAATACCGACATAAGAAGAGTGGTCATTACTTAAGTTTCTACGAAGCCGCAAAACACCGAAACTCTCGCCTTCGTCGCCATATTTCGGGGCTGATTGCAGGCTCAGTACGCCGATATCCCAGCTCCCGATACGGCCCGCAAGCCTGACTCCGCCATCGATAGGCACCTCTTTTCCATCATCAGTTAGTCCAATACGCCGGCTGTAAAAAAGGTCGGTCGGACCACCGGTATTGAATGAAAAAAGTCCGGCACGTTCCTGAAAAAAAGCGCGTTTTTCCTCTCTGTGGAGTGGAAATCGGGTTAAATTTATTTGCTGATTGTCATCTTCGACATGGGCAAAATCGGTATTGATCGTAGCATCTAGTGTAAAATTTGATGATAACTTATATTTGGCATCAAGACCGATAATCGGTGAATATCGTCTTTGATTAGCGCCACTGTTTAACTGCTCGTGGTTATATCCACCTAAAAAATAGGGGACAACATATAGCGGATTTGATTTGTTGCCGCTTTCTGTGTTAAAGCTAAAGGCAGCCGTTTTTGAGGGTTTAAAATAGCTGTCATTACCATGATCATTGCCGATCAACGGGTACGTATCAAATTCATTATTTGAAGCCGAATACTTCCACACTGATAAACCCACAACAACTTTTCCGTCTTTCTTTTGATACTGTAAACTGCTCAGCGGAATACGCATCTCAAAAGACCAATATGTATCCTGTTTATCTACTTTGACTGTCCAAAAAGCGTCCCAATTCAGGTTCTTGGAAAATTCAGCGTCATCAGTAACGGCAAGATCGGTTTTATTTCCGGAAGGAGAAGTTATGAATACGTTCGCACTCTTTTTGTCATTATATCCGTCTATTACCACACCAAAAAGATCAGAACTAAATTTTAGATCATCCCGTGAAAGTTGTTGGTTATTTATATAAGATGATGAATGTTCAAAATGTCCAGCTATAAATAGTGCTTCATTGTTATAGGCAATTTTTACAGTTGTTTCAACTGAAGGCTGACTTCCATATACCGGTTGGCTCATTTTTAAAGGAAGTTGAAGAGCTGCTTCCCAAAATAAGTCATCTAAGTTTCCATCAATGTTAATTTCTTCATTAACATACGGCAAAGATGGTATTTGTCCATCGCTATTTGCCAGAGTTGTATCGGCTAAATACAAACCAATTAATTGTATTAATAAGAAAGATGCTGATCTAATAGAGAGTACCATACTTTTCTGTTCAAAATTGAAATTTACATCCGGTCTTAACTGAAGAGTAAAGACGAATCAAGTCTTTAAGAGACGATATGTGTGATGCATTTTGTTCAGAAAGAAGGTATAGGCAACTCTAATTGGAGGAAAGAGTAATGGGATAGTTGGCAACTATTTGGGATGCCGTACAAGCTTTTGTGATGGATAACAATGTTTATCCACTCATCACAGAATCAAATGATTGGATATAATTTCTCGAAACTGGAATAGGTTCTTCAAACCCATTAATTGTTAATCGATATCCTTGAGCATTACCCTTCACCGAACTGATGTGATCGATATTTATTAGAAAAGAGCGGTGAATCCTGATGATATTTTTAAATGATTGTAACTGTTTTTCTACACTCTTGAGTGTATTCCGCTTTATTTGTCTGCTAATGTATCCTTTCTCATCTATAACGTAAAATTCCACATAATTCCCATCAACTCGTGCAAAAATAAAATCTGCAATATCAAAACTGATATTATCCTGCTTACTTTCAGCTTCAATAGTTACAAATTGAGACTTAGGTTGGTGCATTGAATCGCTAACTCTTTGCACAATAGTATTCCAATCCGCTGCTTTGTGTGTAGTGGAAAAAATCAGATAAACTAAGTTAGAAAGAGTTAGAATACCGGCAATAAGAAATCCAAATAAATAGCTATGGAAAATTTCTTCCAGTAGGTAGTTTATTGATAAATTCTGTGGATTTTCATAGATGAAGTCACGCAACCAAAAGTTTGCTAATCCAATACAAAACAGAACTATTGCCCATAGAATTAGTTCCTTAATAACTGTCCATCCATTCTCTTCGACATATCGAGGGAAAAGGTTCTGAATCAAAGTAACACTCAAGAAAAAAACAATACTGTCAACAATGCCAAAAATCAATGCAATAACCGGATAAGAAAATCTGTGCTCTTCGTAGTTTATATTGAAAGGTTTAAATAGAATCATGAAGAGGGAAATAATAATCACAAGGGCAAGAGCTATTTTTAATAGTCTCCGCGGCGAATCGTAATAAAAAGGATAGGGTTGCTTAAACTTCAAGTTTCGTAAGAGTCCAATTTTTTGAGTAAAATAAAATTCAGTACAGACTTAATATAGCAAATCGAATCAATATTGTACTTTGAGGGGCCTTAATTATTGAATGTCTTATTATTTTATAAATTTATTTGGCAAACAAATCTATAATCAATTATTCCTTTATTTAGATAAATTAAACTCCTATTAATAAAGTATATTTTAAGTGGTACTGAGAGAAGAATTATGCTGCCATTCTCGACATAATAACAGATGACAAGCCGCTCATCTTTCAAGAGGATATCTACGCCATGGCGGCCGTAACCGGAGGAATTGTTTTTACTCTGATTCTGCACTTCTTTGATGCCCTGTTGGTTGCCCAACTGACCGGAATAGTTGTGATTGTGTTATCAGGGTGATCGTAGTGCGCTACAAGGTGGGGCTGCCAAGAGTGAATACCGCCTAATGGTATGTGGAATTAGGCCTTTGTTAGTTTTGATCAGAATGCCTGCTTTTAATAATTTTTTTGAAATTTATTCAGCGAAAATCTGCGTACACCTCTCCGAAAATCAGCGAGAAAGACAACCTGAACTAAAAACAGAAAACTATTCTAAACAAAAGCTGGGGTCTCTCGCAGAGATTCGCAGATTAGCCGCAGAATTACGCAGAGGTTTTTAACCACGATCTTTCTTCTGATTGATAACATAGTTCACAAAGAGAAACTCAAGCGCAGCCGCTTCATATCCTTTCCAATTTTGAATCATTTCCAGAAACTCCTCTTCTGAAGTATTTGAAGGATCTCCGCCGTAACTCATGATAATCCACTTTCTCAGCCCCTTTTCCTCGCCACTCTTCATATTGCTTGGGAATACGGCTTCGTTTGTTTCGCGGAACAGCATCAGGCCTTGCGCGGAGGTTGGTCCGATTCCCCGAACCTTGGAGATCTTATCATAAAATTCCTGTGAATCGGCTTTTTTGTCCAGATAGTCTAGGTCAACTTCACCCGCAAGAATATCCTGGGCCAGTCCGACAAGATATTCACCTTTTCGGAGTGTTGGTCCCATTTTTCGAATCTGGGCGGGATCGGCTTTTGCAAGCTGAAATGGCCGCGGCCATGCGGGAAGGGTTTTTCCGTTGTGTACCAAATGAGTTCCGTACGCCTCCCGAACTTTGAACGCCATCTTTTTGGCGGTAGGCTTGTGCGACATCTGCATCTGAACGATGCGGTTGATGATATCCTCGAGCAGCGTGCCGCGCGACATTCGCTTCAATCCATAGAATTCGGTCAATTTCGAACCGAGCACAGAATCATTTTCAGCCTGATCATATAATGGACGCAGGTCGAGGTTTGTGCCCAAAATTCTTGCAAGTGTACGGTTGGCCTGACTGATCTCCTCCTTGGTCAGATCCTCATCCGTCTCAATATGAAATTCCGGATTTTCAGGGTCTCCGTTGAAAAAGATTGTAGCCACGATGTCCCTTTCTTCAAGCGGAATCGGCCTTGTGAATCCCTCTTCAAAAATCTTTTCGGGTTCATGTTCGTGGTCAAAATATTGATCCACATCTAGGCAGATAAACCAGTCGTGTGGCGGGATGGATTTCAGAGTCCAGGAAGACATAAAGAAAGTGCTTCGGTGATTGTTGTTTTTTCTGTTTTATGATACTGAAACACAGATAAAGTTATGGAACGTTCTCTGGTTTGAATTAACCTTAAATCTTATTAAATGCACTAATAATAAGATTGCAAAATCGACCTGTTGCGATTTCCAATTTCTTTGTGGTTATTTCTTTTGAACTCAACGTTAATCTCACTCTAATCTCATGGCTCAACTACGTTTCTACCTCATCATGTCATTTCTGTTGATAGCATTTGGTTTCTCAACAGTTCACTCACAAACGGTCATTGAAAGCTGGACTCCCGAAGCGATGGTTAATCAGAAGGTTGTGGGTTCACCTGCTATCTCACCCGATGGTTCGATGATTGCATATACGGTTCGCGAAACAAAAATGGAAGGTGAAGAGTCTGAATTTCTGACCCATATCTGGGTTGCCTCGGCTGACGGAAGCATGAATCGTCAGTTTACTCGCGGAGATCATTCAGCTTCAAATCCTCGGTTTAGTCCTGATGGAGAGTATCTCACGTTCACCTCATCCCGTAATGAATCGAACCAGGTTTATAGAATGTATCTGAACGGCGGTGAGGCGGAGCAGATCACACATGCGGAGAACGGAGTTGGGAGTTATGCCTGGTCGCCGGATGGAAACCGGATTGCATACACGATGAGCGACCCTCAAACAGAAGAGGAGAAAAAGAGGGAACAGGAAAAGCGGGATGTAACGGTGGTTGATACGGATTTTAAGTTTTCCAGAATTTATGTTCAGCATGTGGATGAAGACAGCGCAAAAGCAGTTTACGGTGATGATATTCATACCACTTCTTTTGATTGGTCGCCGGATGGCAACACGATCGTTTTTGCACATCAGCCCACACCAAAAATTGGCGATATGTATAAAATGGATGTCTCAACCGTGCCGGCCGACAGTGGATCGGTTACAAACCTGATCGACTGGGAAGGTACCGACAGTTCTCCACGGTTTACTCCGGACGGAAATTCAATCGTATTTACTTCCAATGGCGATGAACTGGAAACAATCGGTCTTCAGGATCTGTATGTAATGGATTTGTCTTCCGGGGAAATTCGCGATTTGCCACACACATTTGATAGAAATGCGAATATTGTAGGTTTTGACGCAGACGGGCAGTTGCTGATTCAGGAGCCGAGAAAAACCGTTTCAGCACTTTACAGTATGCCTTTGGATGGCGGGGAGCTAGATTTACTGACGGATGAGGACGGAATTTACGGAGGTTTTGATGTAAGTGAGGATGGGAGGAATATTGTGTTCAGCTATCAGAACTCTGACAGTCCTGCTGAAGTTTATTTGAGTGAAGTGAATCAATTATCCAAGCAGCAGGTATCTGCTGTTCACGAGGATTCAGAATTTCCGGAAATGGGGAAAACGGAACTGCTGACCTGGACCTCTGATGATGGAACTGAAATTGAGGGATTGCTTACTTATCCCGTTGGATATGAAGAGGGAGATCGTGTTCCACTAATTCTGATGGTGCACGGCGGACCTGCCGGAGTTTATTCTCAGAGCTGGACCGGCGCGGGAAGCATTTATGCGATTCAATATTTTGCTGAAAAAGGGTATGCACTTCTCAGGCCCAATCCGCGCGGCAGCACCGGTTACGGCAAGGAGTTCCGCTATGCAAACGTACGGGACTGGGGATATGGTGATTATGAAGATCTGATGACGGGCGTTGATAAGGTGATCGAGATGGGCGTTGCTGATCCGGATCGCCTGGCCGAAATGGGCTGGAGCTACGGCGGTTACATGACCTCGTGGATTGTTACCCAAACCGATCGATTCAAAGCCGTGAGTATGGGAGCCGGATTGTCTAACCTGGTGAGCATGGTCGGTACCACCGACATTCCCGGATATCTGATGGGGCACATGGGCGGACCCTACTGGAACGGAAATATGGAGACGTATGAGCGTCACTCTGCCGTCTATTTTATGGATAATGTGGTTACACCGACTCAGATCATTCACGGCTCAGGTGACCTGAGAGTGCCATTGGGTCAGGGACAGGAATTCTATTGGGCACTTCAGGAAAAGGGTGTGGATACCGAGATGATTTTGCTTCCGCGTACAGGTCACGGACCGACCGAGCCCAAACTGATATCAGAAGTTTCAACCCGAATTCTCGAGTGGTTTGATAAGTACATTGAGAGGTAGTTTCAATTATCCGTCTGACCGCTTGGAGCGGTCAGACGGATTGTATTTGAATAGCCTCAGCGAAACTCTGCGTAATAATCTGCGTTCTTCTACGAGAAAATGATCTGTAATTTTGGTTCTCGCAGAGTTTCGAAGAATTTGGTGTCAAAAAAATGAATTGCAGCTCCTGCTGTTTTCAAAGAGAATTGGTATTATCTTATCTGAAATCAAACAGATGAGCCAATCCTTTTTATGAAAACAGTGATCTCTTTTTTTCTGCTGTTCATTATTTTTACAGTAGATTTGTCTGCCCAAGGATTTAACTCATTCAATGAGCGGAATCACCCCTACCTGAACTGGCAGGTGGCTGAGACGGAGCATTTCAGGATTATCTATCCCGATCGTATTTCTGATATTATTCCGCAGGCTGCAGCCGTTGCTGAGGAGAGTTATGAAGCTCTATCAGCTAACCTGGAGGTGGAGTTCTCAAAAAAAATTCCAATTTACCTTTCGGATGAAGATGAAATCGTAAATGGCTTCGCAAATCCGATAGGGAAAGGTTACACGGCAATCTGGGTGAATCTGAACGATTACGTGGAAACAAAGACCGGTAGCGAAAAGTGGCTTCGGAAAGTGATAGCGCATGAATTGGGGCACATTTTTCACTTCAAAGCGGTCTGGTCCGATTTTGGTCTGTTGAACTACCTGATTGCCGATCCGTTGCCAAGGCACTGGACCGAGGGACTGGCACAATATCAGACGGAATACTGGGATTCCCAACGGGGTGATCGATGGCTCAGAAAAGCTATTTTCGACAGCCGGCCGGGTTTTAATGACGGGCAATCCATCGAAAATGGTCGGCTGATGTATGCTGTCGGAAATTCTCAGCTTCGCTATTTCACGGAAACGTATGGCGACAGCTCGCTAGTAAATCTTCTCTCTCACCGGGACGAAATTTTTGGGTTGGAGTATCACGATTTCAACAGCTCTTTTGATGAGATTACGGATGGAGGTTACTCATCATTCTATGAGGAGTGGCGAAAGCACATGAATGTTTACTACAACACGCTTGCATCCGGAATGGAGCGTACTGATTCACTGAATGTTGATTCAAAAAGCTTGCCCGGACAGTTTCAGTACCATATGGCTGTGAGTCCGGACGGATCGAAAATTGCGGTTTTGTCGCTTGAATCTCTCTCCCGCCCAGTTCGGAATCTACATATCGTTCAGAATGATTCAACAATGAGCAGGCAAAAAGTTGCGGAGGGGTCGATTAATTCAGATTTGGTCTGGAGTTCGGATGGATCATCGCTCTACTATTCTCGCACCGTTCGGGGAGAAAACTCTTCTCTTTTGAATGACATATTCCGGCTTGATGTTGAATCTGGCCGCGAGACGCAGCTCACAGAAAGTCGCCGGGCAAAATATCCAACTCAGGGCCCGCTGGAAGATACCATCGCCTACATTGTGAATGAAAACGGGACCGGTAATCTTTTTCAGCTGGATCTGGAAACCGGAGATGAAGATCGCATTACGAATTACCGGGGGGATGTTCAGTTGTTTCATCCTATTTGGATTCATGCCGAACAAGCATGGCTGCTTCAAAAGTTTGATGAACAGGGAAATCGTTTTATGATGTTGATTGACCCGCTTTCCGGCAGAGAGAGGACAATTGATTCGGGGAATACGGATAATCGAAATTTTGTACTCAGTCCGGACAAGAATAAAGTGGCTTACACATCCCTAAGAGATGAGGTTCCGAATGTGTTTGTATACGACTTTGAAACAGAGGAGGAGCGAAGGGTAACCAACCTCTTTACCGGAGGTGAGGTTTTTGGCTGGATACCATCTACGGATACACTGGAAACCGAAAAACTGCTGATTAAAGCAAGTGAGACGAAACGAAGGGATCACGCCTACTGGATTGATCCGGACCGCAAAGTGTTTATGGGTGAAAATAGAGTGCCTGAAATCTACTCGAGCTGGAGGAAGAAACAGGCTCCGGACATGATCTCCTCAATAATTGAGCCGGATGAGAACTTGATCGTTGATCAATACAGATACCGGCCGATTCAAAATTTGAAGCACGCATCCACCATCGTTCTGCCCTACTTTGCAGATTCAAGAAATTGGGGGCTATTTGGAGTGACCGGTTTTACAGAACCCCTCGGAAAGCACATCTTTGCAGCAACCGGAAATGTTTCGTTCGGAAATTTAGACTACTCTTATGGAGTATTAAGCTATATCAACAATCAGTTTTACCCATCTATAACTACCTCAATTTATAAAACTCCGGGAAGTGCCTTTTTTTACGGAGATAAATTCCTGGTTGAAGAGTTGATTGGCGGGCAAGTCACCGTGAATGTTCCGGTCGACCGGTTTGAAGCACCCTATCAAAACGGCAGCATCTATACACGTCTCCGTTATGTTTTGATTCACCCCTTTGATCGGGATGCATTTGCCGGTTCGTTTCAGGTACCGGCACCGGAGCAAGCCCGGCAAACGGATCTGTCAATTGGATTTCAGATCAAAAAACAGAGGCCTTGGAGAGATAATGTGATTCATCCGCTGGACGGCTGGGGAGTTCGGGGTTTACTGACCGGCGCAGAGAAAATCTTGGGTTCCGAGGTGAGATTTGCAACGGCAGATTTAAGCGCGTACAAGGTGTTGCACCCAATCGGAATGCAGAGGATATATCTCTACGGGCGATATCAGCAGCAGTGGGGATCTCCGTTACTTCAAAACTATATCGGGTTTTCCCGGCTGGATAATATCCATTTGAGCTTGCCGGGAGAAGTCCCGCTCGAGTTGTTTAATCAGGCTGAAAGAGTTCGCGGATACCGAGAGTTTATTGCCGGAGATCGCGTAGCGTTTGGCCGGTTTGAATATCGGATTCCATTTCTTCCATCTTTAAACACAACTATTTTGGGACTTCTCAATTTTGGTTCGACTTCAATTTCGATGTTTTCAGATGCCGGTGTTGTGTGGAATGCACGGTTTGAAGATGGTACAACAGGTAGAGAAGAGCGCTGGGGAGCCGGAACTGAGCTGAAAAACTCGCTGAGTATTGCAGGTATCAAAATTGCGCATGCAGTCGGAATCGCGCAGCCGGCAGAGAAACTGTTCACCAATACAGATTACGATCTCTACTACAGGGTAAGGGCCACGGTTCCTTTCTGATTAGATTTGAGATATGAGTCTTGAGTCATGAGAAAATTTCTCACATCTCAAGACTCAAGACTCAAGACTCAGGACTCAGGACTCAGGACTACTAAATTCCTCTCCTCAAACCGCGTTCGGTAAATCGCCAGTCCTCGATGGATGTGTTGATTTGACGTTCACTCCAGGTGAGCTCAGTTTTTCGATCTTCACGCAGATCGTACATCGTCATTTTTGCAGGGCTCCAGAGCTGATCGGTAATCTGTTCCAGGCTTTCCGCCTCAAGTCGCTTTATTTGCTCGTCTTCATCATTGAAATAGTGAATTTTTTGAAGGGCATACTTCTCTTTTAGGATTTCAAACTCAACGTATGCATACTGATCAGAGTCCGGTTTTAAAGCCCTGACCAGATAATAATCTTCATGCTCCTCAAGCCATTCAAACTCATAGTCGTCCGGATCCTGATCGCCCAGATCTTCGTAGGTAAAATCACTTCCCATAAAACGATCGCCTAGTTCGGCTGAACCGATGGTTTGAATTCTTTCGACGGATGGAAGGTAGAGCCGCTGATCGGTATTCGCATCTTCTCGAACAGTCAAAAATCCAGTTCCTCTTACGTTACCGGGATCGGAGAAAATAATCAGGCTTTTGTTATCATCACCATCAACTACATTCCACGACTGCATGGTCCGGCTGCGGGTACGTCCGCGCGGGTCGGTGATCACCATTTCCATTTGTGCAGTTTCTGATTCGATGGAGTTTCTGCGATCATCCACCTTTTCAAAAATAGATCGGGCCTGCTCCTCATCGGTGATTCTCTCCTGGGCTGAAAGTCGGTCAGTAAAGGTGAGTAATATCAGTACAGTGAGTAATAGTGTAAGTTTTTTCATAAGAATTATTCTGCTTTCTGAAAAAACAGTACGAAAATTTTAAACGTTCAAACAAATGACGATTTATTCCACCGGGATTTTTTCCAGCTTTTCATCGAAAAAGAAATTTGATCGTTCAAATGCCGGTTTCAGCTCATTAAGCCAGATTGCATTTGGGTCATATTTGGCAAAAAATGGTTTGTCTACCCAGTCAGGATTTCTGCCCTGAATCATGCGCAGTACAAATACCTTTTCCCCGTGGACCTCTTCTACTCCAAGAATTTGCACTTTACCGGGATGTGCTGACATGCTGGGCCCTCTAACAGTTCGGGCAAGTCCGCTGGTCTGCTGATAAGCCTCTCGGAAAATTTGCCAAGCCCGCTCAAGAGGAATACTATAAAAGTGTTGAGCACCGGTGTCTCGAACAACAAACATATAATAAGGAATGATCCCCATTTTTACTTGCTGTCTCCACATTTTAGCCCATATATCAGCATGATCATTTATTCGATAGAGAAGCGGAGATTGCGTACGTATCACGGCCCCAGTCTCCTGGATATTTTGAACAGCCTTTTTTACAATGGGTGTTTCTTGCTCAACGGGGTGGTTGAAGTGAGCCATAAAAGCAAGGTGAATTCCGGAGTTAACTACTTTTTTAAAAAGATTTAGGGTTTTACGGGCATCAGAGTCGGTCACGTATTTGTATGGCCAGTAACTAAGAGATTTACTTCCAATACGAATGGTTTGCAGATTCGGCAAGTCAGCTTCAAGAAGTGGGTCAATGTAGAGTTGGAGAATGTCGGCTTTCATAATCATTGGATCACCACCCGTAAAAAGAACATCAGTAATCTGTGGATTTTCCTTGAGGTAACCGATCAGCTTTTCGATTTCCCGAGTTGCAAATCTATAATCGTTCATACCTACAAACTGAGGCCAGCGAAAGCAAAATGAGCAATATGCATGACAGGTTTGTCCCTGGCTGGGGAAAAAGAGGACTGTTTCACGGTATTTGTGCTGTATGCCCTCCAATCTCTCTTCATGATACTTAGGGACATTACTTTCCATCTGCCCGGCAGGATTGGGATTCAGTTGTAATCTAATCTCATTCGCTTTAGCCTTTATCTCTTTTTTTGAAGCACCACTTCTTATCAGTTTTGCCATCGTATTAAAGTGCTCCCTTTTGAGCAGTTCTTTAACAGGAAAAGTCAATATAAAAATGGGGTCATCAGGAGCATTATTCCAGTCAATTAATTCATCAACTACATAATTATTGGCTTTGAAGGGCAGAACAGAGCCTACAACCTCAATGGCAAATTTGTCTTCTTCCGGCAGTCTTTCCATTTGAGGAATGTCCCGAAAATTTCTGAGTGTGTATGCTTTGTATTTCTGAGCTGAATTGTTGGAACTGCCGCTTGGTTGTTGAACACTTGTTTTCATACTCTCCTCATTTGAACCTTAACTTTTTAAAAAGTATATCAATACTGTCCGGAAGACAGATATATTTTTGCTAGATGAAACCTAGAGCCTCTCACAGATAAATATGTAACCTTATTTAATATATAAAGATTTTAAAACTATAATCGAACATTTAACTTAGAAATGGATAAAGAACTCATTGGTTCTAGCCGGTTCGTTAATTTAGTTAGTGATTAATATGGCTATTAGCATGTTATATGCTATTGTGGGCGAGAAATCGGTATATTCTTAAAGGGTTTTTATATCTGATTTTCTCCAATTCCTAAATGAATTTAAATTTACTCCATGAGCACTTTTCTTGAACAGATTAACAAACAGGCAAAAATACATTTTGACTATATGGTCTCCGTTCGGCGCCATCTGCATAAAAATCCTGAAGTCAGCTATAAGGAGTACGATACCACAGAGTTTATTTTGAATGAACTGAAGCAGATGGGAATTGATGCGTATCGTCCGCTTGAAACGGGTTGTGTGGGGATCATCGAAGGAGAGCCTGCAGGCCGGGTGATTGCTCTTCGAGCCGATATAGACGCTCTGGCTATGGATGAAGAGGGAGACGCCAAACAGGAGTTTATCTCTGAAAGACCCGGAGTGGCACATTGCTGTGGTCATGATGCACATACGGCAAATATGCTGGGAGCCGCTAAAATATTGATGGATTTGAAGGATCAGATCAGCGGAAAGATTGTGCTGATTTTTCAGCCCGCTGAAGAGAAACTGCCCGGCGGCGGGCGACTGCTGATGGAAACCGGGTTTTTGCAGGAGCACGGAGTGCAGGAGGTGTATGGTCTCCACATGAATCCCAAATATGAAGTCGGGAAAATTGCTACCAAAACCGGCCCGTTGATGGCCCGCCCGGATGAAATTGAGATAGAAATTTATGGCAAAGGAGGTCATGCGGCTTCGCCTCACGAAACGATTGATCCGATTGTGCTTGCCGCTCAGGTAATTACTCAGTTTCAAACCATTGTGAGCCGCAACATTAACCCGACGGAACCGGCCGTGGTAACCATCGGCAGGATTCGGGCAGGATCAACGTACAATGTGATACCTGAAAAAGCGGAGTTACTTGGAACCGTAAGAACATTCTCGAGGGATACAGCTATGCTCATTAAGGAGAGAATGGAGGCCATTCTAAAGGGAGTGGTGGAAGGTGCCGGTGGCAAGTTTGAATTTCGATTTAACGAAGGCTACCCTGCTATTGATAATGATGAAAAGTGTACTCAAAATATCACCCGCACTGCAAAAAAGCTGTTTGGTGAAGATCAATTAATTGAGCTTGATACACCAATCATGGGCGGTGAGGATTTTGCTTTCTATCAGCAGGAGTTTCCCGGTGCGTTCTACTTTTTGGGATCAAGGAGCAAGGAGGCAGATTCCGGATGGAGCTGGCATCACCCAAAATACAATATCGATGAGCGGGCATTTTTGACCGGCGCAGCGCTGATGGCGGGTTTAGCTTTGAAGGAGTGATATAATGAGACTCGCATTTGATAACCCGGGCGGCAGCTATTTTCAACTTTCTGAAAAACAGATCGAAGAAGGATTGGAAGCATCTCGTAAAAGTCCTCGTAAACGGATGATTCTGCCGATTCATCGAAAACAGAGTGCGGAAGTTCAACGGCTCATCAATTTTTTACAGCCCGGAACTTATATCCGGCCACACAAGCATCCGCTGGATCACGCAACAGAGACGATTGTGGTTTTGAAAGGTGCGATCCGGTTTTTCACACTCAATGATGAAGGTGATATTTTAACGGATCAAATTCTGAAGTCAGAACCCATTCCGGGTGTAATCGACATCGAGCCGAATACCTGGCATACGTTTGTCGTATTGGATGAGGATACCATTCTCTTTGAGTGCAAGAAAGGGCCTTATAATGCCAAAACGGACAAGGAGTTTGCAAAGTGGACGCCTGACGAGTCAGATCCTAAAGCTTTACTAAAACTGAAAAATCATCTCAATTTATGAAACGGGAATTTTCTTTCTGGGAACGTGAAGAGTGGCTCAAGCCTCCGGATCTATTAGTGATAGGGGCCGGCATTGTGGGAGCATCCGCTGCACTTTTTTATAAACAGAAACATCCGGATCACGATGTGATAGTTGTGGATAAGGGGTTTGCACCGGAGGGCGCCAGCACAAGGAATGCAGGCTTTGCCTGTGTCGGGTCTGTCTCGGAACACTTGGCCGATTTGGAGATTGCAGGGGAAGAGACGGTTATGAACCGGATCGAACGAAGATGGAACGGGCTGCAGCGCTTAAAATCGACCATGGGTGAAGAGGCGATCGGCTATGAATCGGTTGGCGGACACGAGATATTTACGGACTCTGATCTTTTTGAGAAGTGTAAGGCTAAGGTTGAGTGGTTCAATCAAAAACTGAATGAGAAGATTGGTGAGCCGGATGTCTACTCCATAAAGGAATTTGAAGGATATCCGGCGATTTTTAATCGATTGGAAGGGGCAATCAACAGCGGGCTGCTGATGCGATCGCTTCATCAAAAGTTGGCTGAGGCCGGGGTTAGAGTACTCTGGAATAGCAAGGTGAAGTCGGTTGGGTCAAATCGTGTTGAGTTTGAAGAAGATGTGGTGTTGACATCGAAAAAGATTGTTTGCGCAGTGAATGGATTTTCTGCAAAACTTTTGAATCTGCCTGTGAAACCAGCGCGCGGATTTATCTTTGTTACGCAACCGATCCGTGATCTGAAATGGAAGGGCACTTTCCATCACGACCGCGGTTATGTCTATTTCAGAAATGTGGGCGATCGACTGCTGTTGGGTGGAGCCCGAAATCTCGCAAAGGATGAGGAGACAACGGATCAGTTTGGAGTAAATCCAAGGATCAAAGAGTACCTCTACGGTTTTGCAAATGATGTGCTTAAACTGCCGTCTGATTGGGAGACAGATATTGAGTGGAGCGGAATTATGGGGATGACCGAAAACAAAGAGCCGGTCATTGAAGAGATTAAGAAAAATCTATTCGTTGCTGCAGGATTGAGCGGAATGGGAATTGCGGTAGGTATGGAAGTGGCATCTCAGGCAGTCACGATAATTGAAAAGAATTGAGCTACTCTTCCTTTAAAAATGATTGATAAAGCTCAAGCAGCTCACTCATCATCATCGCTGTGGCTCCCCAGAGCGGAACCCTGTGAATATCCCAAAAGGGGACTTCCAGTTTTCTGTTTTGTAGCTCCCAAACTTCTCTTTTCAGAAGCGAATTTCCCAACAGCTCATCTATCTTAACGATAATGACTTCCTCCACTTCATTTGGGTTTCGTGTCAATTGCGGCTTTTTCTCTAAAAATCCAACAAATGGAGTGATGCGGCTGTTGCTTCTGTCCAGGTACAACGGACTGATAGAACCGGTAATCTTTACATCAAGCGGATCAATTCCAACTTCCTCATGAGATTCCCGAAGTGCCGTTTCAACGGGAGTTTCGTTTACCTCAGCTCGACCCCCGGGAAAGCTGATTTGCCCTGCGTGACGGATTGTGTCGGTGCGAAGAGTCAGTATGACATGCAGGTCATTATTCTGCCCGGGAAACAGTGGAACCAATACACTGCTGGGATATCCCTGATTTCCGTCAGGTTGCCGGCGAACCGGCTCCCCGTTGACGCGAACCGGGCACATTTTTTTCTGAGCTTGCCAGCCCGGCAATTCAGCCTGAGGGGTCTCTTTTAAATATGAAACAAATGGGTGTTCAGTCATCTAATCATTTTCTTATGCGGAATCAATAATACGGTGATGTATGCTCAAGATCTACAATTTTGTTTAACATTAAATTCACAAAATCTTCACATTCTTAAAATTGCTTGAATGAATTTTACAGGTTCTTACCTATTGCCTTCTAAGCACTTAAGGATGGAATAATTGTGCAATTCTTAATTGTAAGATAAATTTATTTACAATTTGAAACAGTGGTTGTGCTTTGTTAATGTGGGTGGAACCGATTGATAACGAGACAGATAATAGCTCATTATCGATAAAAAAGTCACGTTATGAGTCATTAACCAAAACAAAACAATACCTATGAGAAGACAGATAAAGTGGACGTTAGGAATCGCTGTTCTGCTGATCGGGATGATTGGCTATGGATGTGACAGTGTAACAGATACAGAGCTCAATGAACAAGAAGAAGAGCTCCTTGAAGCCGGTTCAATTATTGATGGCAGCTACATTGTTGTGATGAAACCGGATGAAGAAGAACTAAATTCAAAAGGGAAGGTTTATATTGAAAGCTTTCGTACATCTATCTTATCGGATGCAGGTGTAGCGAATGACCGGGTAACCTCAACATACTCTAACGCTCTGTACGGTTTTTCTGCAGACTTAAGTGATGAACAGCTTTCCCAGCTTGAGAAAGATGAAAGAGTCTCCTACGTAGAACCTGATAAGGTTGTAACACTTGCCCCACCTTGCGGTACTCCCAATGGCGAGCCTTGTGATGATGATCCGGATGATGGTGACGGTGATGATGGTGGAGATGACGACAATGGTGATGATACTGACGCGATTGTGCCATGGGGAATTGAACGTGTTGGCGGAGCAGTTACTTACAGCGGCAGCACCGTTTCCTGGGTAATCGATACAGGTATTCAGCTAGACCATCCTGACTTGAATGTGGATGCCAACAGAGGATTTACGGCTTTCTCAAGCGGCCCTGATGGGAAAAGTGCTGATGATATGAACGGACATGGTACGCACGTAGCCGGTACTATTGGCGGTCAAAATGGAATTCTTGGTGTTGCTTCCGGAGTTGTTCAGGTACCGGTTAAGGTGCTGGACAGACGTGGCAGCGGATCCATTTCAGGTGTGATTGCCGGAGTTGATTACGTAGCAGCGAATGCATCATCCGGTGATGTAGCCAATATGAGTTTGGGGGGCGGAACTTCTGATGCTTTGGATGATGCTGTTGTAAATGCGGCGGATCAGGGAGTTCTGTTTTCTGTAGCTGCGGGTAACAGCGGTACCTGGGCAGAAGATTCTTCACCTGCAAGAGTAGAGCATCCAAATGTTTGGACCATTGCTGCAACCGATTCAAATGACAACTTTGCATCATTTTCGAATTACGGTCCTCCAACTAGTCATGCGGCTCCGGGTGTAGATGTTGAATCTACCTGGAATGATGGCGGTTACAACACTATCAGCGGTACTTCAATGGCCGCACCTCATGTTGCAGGCATCCTAATTGTAAATAACGGAAGCGTCAACTCTGACGGCCAGTCATCAACGGCTCCGGATGGAGAGAATTATCCAATCGCTTCGCACAATTAATAGCTAACATATCCCGACAGATATAGCAAAACGCCCGGTTGTTTATTCAGCCGGGCGTTTTTTGTTTGAACGGGATTGGGATAAAACGCGGTACAGATTTTTGATACTCCTTGTAATCCTCTCCGAAGCGCGCAATCAGATTTTTCTCTTCAAAATAGGAGCCGATCCAAAAATAGAGAGAGAAAATTATTATAGAATAGAGCAGGTTCTGAGTCATAATCGGCGTGAAAATCAGCGTTAAAACCGCAAAGGTATACATTGGGTGACGCATATATTGATAAAGCCCACCGGTTACAAGTTTTCCGCGACGCGGTTCATCCAGGTATCGGGGCACCGTACCCTCCCGAAAAAATTGAATGATCTGCTTAAACCCCAGAAAAATCATTCCATTTTGAGCGAAAATTGATTTCAGGAATAGATAAGCAAATGCAAACTGAACGGCGATGAAGAGAAAAAAGATAATGCCCTCAAACTGATACAAGATCTTATCCTGAGGCAGGGTTATCCACCAGAGAATTATCAAAACAGTAGAAAGGGTATTGTATAAAATACGGTACCAGGCTTTGAGGCGGTGGGATAAGCCGAGTATCCTTTTTTTAAAATTATGGGACGCTGTAACGGAGTGCAGAAGGGCGAAAATAAAAAACACAGCTGTTGGGATGGCATAACTGAGAAATAAATTCTGCATACAGTGAATAAGATCAGTTTAAAAAATTAATCAGCCCGGAACGCAACAAAAGGGTAATGAATTTGCTATTTTCCATGCTTTAAAATGAAGAATTAATCAGAATTAAAGAAACAATCTATGTCTCTTCTTGTTGTCGGATCCGTGGCTTACGACGGTATTGAAACTCCATTCGGAAAAACTGATAAAATTCTTGGAGGGTCAGCTACATATATCTCCTTAGCAGCATCCTATTTTGCCAAACCGATTAACCTTGTGGGAGTGGTTGGAAAAGATTTTGCCGACGAAGATATTGAACTGTTGAAAAGTAAGGATGTGGATCTGGAAGGACTTCAGATTGATGAAAGCGGGAACACATTTTTCTGGAAAGGAAAATATCACTTCGACCTCAATAACCGTGATACGCTCGATACCCAACTGAATGTATTTGAGCATTTTGACCCTGTGATTCCGGATGTATATAAAAATTCAAAATATGTGGCGTTGGGCAATATTGAGCCAAGCTTACAGGAGAAAGTACTGGACCAGGTAAATAAGCCCGATCTGGTTGTGATGGATACCATGAATTTCTGGATTGAGGGAACTCCTGATGCATTGAAGAGCACGTTAAAAAGAGTGGATCTGCTTGTGATTAACGATTCGGAAGCCAGGGAACTCGCTGATGAACCAAATTTGATTAAAGCTGCAGATAAGGTTCGATCCATGGGCCCCGATTCTCTGATTATTAAAAAAGGTGAACATGGCGCCTTGTTATTTGCAGGTGATGAGATTTTCTCCGCTCCCGCCTATCCAGTGATTGATATTTTTGATCCTACCGGTGCAGGAGATACGTTTCTCGGCGGACTTCTGGGGTGGCTTTCCTATACGGATGATCTGACTCCAAAGAATATGCGAAAGGCTGTCATCTTCGGTTCTGTCATGGCCAGTTTCTGTGTTGAAAAGTTTGGGCCGGAGCGGTTGAAAGATCTGAATGAAAAGCAGATTTATGATCGATACCGAGAGTTCAGGGATTTGAGTCAGATTCCGGAAGTGGATTAAATCAAAAAATAGAGTAGATGAATCGTCCGAAAACGATATTTCTTGCATCGGGTAACCCGCACAAAATAGAAGAGCTGCAACAGGTTCTGGCTCCGCTGAATATTGAAATCAAATCTACTCAGGATGTGAGTGATCCAATGGACGTTGAGGAGGATCAGCCCGATCTGAAAGGAAATGCATTGAAGAAAGCAAAAGCCTGGTATGATGAGATGGGATTGCCTTCAATTGCAGATGATACCGGCCTGGAGGTGGAAGCTTTGGGCGGAGCACCGGGGGTCTATTCTGCCCGGTATGCGGGAGAGAATCCCAGTTATGACGATAACGTGGAAAAACTTTTACGAGAGCTAAAAGGGAAGGAAAACCGGAAAGCACAATTCCGGACGGTGATTGCTTTTGTGGATGGAGACAAAGAGCTTTTTTTTGAAGGTGTTTGCAAAGGGGAGATCAACCAAGAGAGGAGAGGAGAAAAAGGATTCGGGTATGACCCTGTATTTGTCCCGGAAGGGTATCAAGAAACATTCGCTGAACTCAGTTCAGAAGAGAAAAACAAGATCAGCCACCGCGGTCGAGCCGTGCAGAAGTTCATCGAATACTTGAGAAAATAGGAGTTCACCGCAGAGTCGCTGAGTGCGCAGAGATTATTTTTGTAAGGATTTTGAAATTAATGTCTCTTATGAGAAAGTGAATATCAGTTCATATCAAATTTGAGAGACATGCATGAAAACAGGATTGGCACACACATAGTAAATTCAGCATTTGAAGTGCACACAATTGGGACCCGGACTTTTAGAGTCTGCTTACCAAAAATGTTTACTCTATGAACTTAAGAAAAGAGAATTAAGAGTATTATCTGAAGTTCAACTGCCTATTAAGTATAAAGAAGCCGAAATTGACTGTGCATATAGGTTGGATTTAATCGTTGAGAACAAAGTCATTGTGGAAATTAAATCAGTGGAAAGCCTTTTGAATATCCATACAGCTCAATTGATTACTTATCTTAAACTGACAAATTGCAAGCTTGGCTATCTTCTAAATTTTAATTCAGTAAAAATTAAGTATGGCATTAAGCGAATTGTCAATAATTTAGACTGAACTTCCCATCAACACCCTCCGCGCACCCCGCGCCTCTGCGGTGAACCTTCTCTTTTTCTTTGAATCCAATCTCGTTTTTCCTTTATTTCACAGGTTCATAAAACAAACGGATTCATGGGATTTACTCTGCTCGACGGTGCAATTATTGTTCTTTACCTTGTTGCGGTAGCCGTGTTTGGCATTTGGTCGGCCGGTACGCAAAAGTCTTCCACAGACTACTTTCTTGGGGGACGCGAAATGCCGTGGTGGGCCATTCTTTTCTCAGTTGTTGCCACAGAAACCAGCACCCTGACCTTCATCAGCATTCCGGCCGTGGCCTATGGCGGAAACCTGTTTTTTTTGCAGCTTACGATCGGATATATACTCGGGAGAATTATCGTGGCCATATGGTTTTTGCCGGCCTATGTAAAAGGGGAGATGACAACCGCCTATCAATTCCTGGAAAAGAGATTTGGTTCAGGCATGCGAAAAGCGGCCAGTTCCACTTTCATCGTTACCCGGCTTTTGGCTGATGGCGTCCGCCTGTTTGCAACCGCCATTCCCCTGGCAATTATTTTCCGGTTTGCCGGGGTTTTTGACTCCTGGGGTGATGGTGGCATATATCTGTTGGCCATTTCCACCATAGCCATTATCACGCTCATCTACACCTTTCTTGGAGGAATTAAAGCTGTGATCTGGATGGATGTGGTTCAGATGGTAGTGTATATCGGTGGGGCACTCTTTGCGCTTATGTTGATGCTCGGTAAGATCGATACGAGTTTTGCTGATTCAATTGCCATGCTGAGCAGTGATGGGAAATTCAGGATGTTTAACTTTGGAGGCGGTTTGACAATGCAGGAGTTTTTGGCCGATCCGTACGTATTCTGGGTAGCTGTATTCGGTGGAGCGGTATTCTCCATTGCTTCTCACGGTACCGACCAGCTGATTGTTCAGCGGCTGCTTGCAACGGGCAACCTGAAGTCGAGCCAGAAGGCGCTGGTCTGGAGTGGATTTGTAGCCGCGGCCCAGTTTGCTTTGTTTCTTTTTATCGGGTTGATGCTCTATGTATTTTACGAAGGAGCCAATCTTTCAGAACTTGGGTTGCGGACCACCGACGAGATTTTCGCCAAATTCATTGTGGATCATATGCCGGTAGGTGTTGCCGGGCTGATTATTGCATCACTCTTTGCAGCGGCCATGAGCAGCCTCAGTTCCTCGCTGAATGCACTCGCATCCTCCACAACATACGATATCATCAAACCGCTGTTTGGAAGTGAATGGGATCAGGAGCAGGAACTTTGGATATCAAGGTTAACAACCATTGTATGGGGGGTAATTCTGACCGGTTCCGCATTTCTATTTACCTGGTTGCAGCTATCAGGTGATGAACAGCCCGCTATCGTAGAACTGGGATTGGGCATTGCTTCCTATACTTATGGTGGATTATTGGGAATTTTTATGCTTGGAAGGCTATTCCCGCACCCTGATAAAACCGATGCAATGATCGGATTTTTTACCGGATTGATATCGCTTCTTTTCATGGTTGAAGGCGCTCTTCAGCAATTTTTACCGGGCGAAGCCTTAACTATTGCCTGGCCACTGTACACACTCGTTGGCGGAGTGATTGTAATAGCAGTAGCAAATGGCTCATTTTACCTGAGAAAATTGATCAATAGATAACCAACTTCTCAAATCTCAAGACTCTATTCTCATGACTAAGACAAAGAGATATACTTCACGTTTTGAACACCGTCAAGCTTGCAAATCTCTTTAAACTCTTCATTGGTAAGCTGCTTGTCGATAATTACTGCGGTGATGGCATTTGTACCTTTACCGGCTCTGCCAAGGCTTAACGCGCCAATGTTAATATTTTTTGCCGCAAGCGAACCGGCAACCGAAGCCAGCATTCCGGGTTTGTCCTGGTTTTGATACATCAGAATATCACCTTCAAGGCGAAGTTCAATTCCATATCCGTCAATTTCAACAATCCGGTAGTCCTTTGGCCCAAATACCGCCGCCGATATTTTCTTGTAAGGAGCATCTTCTCCCAGTTCAATGGTTACAAGATCCTTATACATCTTTCCATTGCTGCTTGTGGTCTCCCGGATTTTCATCCCGCGCTCTTCGGCATAATGACGCGCATTGATCAGATTTACAGACTCGGTAACATACTCCGAAAGCATCCCCTTGAGTATTCCATCCGTCAGTATGTCGGCAAACTTCGAACAGTCACCAGTGTACTCAAATGAAAAACTGTTTGTATTGTCCGGCATGATCTGCCCGGTAACTTTTCCAAGCTTTTCGGCAAGCTCAACATATGGCTGCACTTCTCTGTTGGTGAGCAGGGAGATCGATTTACCGTTCAGGCTGCCTTTGTAATTTTTATTTTCAAGGGCGTCGGTGATCTGGCTGGCTATCTGAACCGCCACTTTTTCCTGTGCTTCTTCTGTTGAAGCTCCAAGATGCGGAGTGCAGATTATAGCCGGATTTTCCAGAATTTTATAGAGTTCCTGAGAAGGAGGTTCAGAAGTGTAGACATCCAAAGCCACACCGGCAATCACACCGTCTTCAATCAGCTTAGGGAGATCCTCTTCTTTGTAAATTCCGCCTCGTGCACAGTTTACAAGGCGCATTCCCTTTTTGATCGTATCCGCATTATCCAGTGAGATCAGTCCCCGGGTTTTGTCGGTCAACGGAGTGTGTACGGTCAGGTAATCAACTACTGAAAGCAGTTCGTTGAGGTCTAGCAGCTCAACCCCAAGCGAGCTTGCATGATCTTGAGTTGTAAATGGATCATATGCATATACGTCCATTCCAAATGCCTTCATCCGGGTTGCCACTTCAGATCCGATTTTACCCAATCCTACAATACCGAGCTTTTTCCCGTGAACTTCGGTTCCCATAAAACTTTTCCGGTCCCAGCCGCCGCTTTTGACACGCTCCACGGCTTGGGGGATATTTCGGGATATCGCAAGAATCATCCCGCACGTATGCTCTGCCGTTGAAATTGTGTTGCCATCGGGTGTATTCATCACCAGAATACCTTTCGCAGTAGCAGCCGGAATGTCAATGTTGTCTACGCCAACACCGGCCCTTCCTATGACTTTCAGTTTATCTGCGTAACCCAGTAATTCTTTTGTGATGGTGGTACCGCTGCGGAGAACCACAGCGTCATACTTTCCAATCTCTTTTTTCAGCTCTTCATCAGAGAGCTTGCCGGGAATGTGTGTTTCAACATCTCTCTCTTTAAATACTTCTGCGCATGATGGGTCAACGTTGTCTAAAAGGAGTGCTTTAAAGGCCATGATTTATTTGTTGTTTTAAACGTAATCTTTGAATTCTGTTATTAGTGACTGAATTTCTTTAATTCCCATACCATTGTCTCCTGAACATGGAATAACCGGTACTTCGATATTCATTTTTGAAAGAATATCATTGACCTGTTTTTCCGACTGCGTGAGTTTGTTTTTGGAGAGTTTATCCGCTTTGGTCATCAATACAGCAAAAGGTCTCTGCCTGCTTGCCATCCAGTAAAAGAATTCCTGGTCCAGGCCGGTTGGTTTGTGCCGGCTGTCTACCAGGTGCATGATCAGATTGAGCGTCCTCCTCTGAAGAAGATACTGTTTGATGTCGCGACCCCACCGATCCCGTTCTTTTTTGGGTACCTTGGCAAATCCAAAACCGGGCAGATCCACCAGGAAAACCTCATCATCAATTTTATAGTAGTTCATCTGCTGAGTTTTTCCGGGAGTATTACTGGTTCGGGCCAGCTTTTTCTGATTCGTGATTTTGTTAATCAGAGTAGATTTCCCCACGTTTGATCGCCCGGCAAAACAAAATTCCGGCAGTGACTCTTCAGGACATTCATTAATGGACGGTGCGCTTGTAATGAACTCTGCTTTTCTGAAATTCATTAAACAATCTCGTTCTCTTCTTTTTCCACACCAAAATCGACAGGCACAGGATAATTGCCAGTGAAACATGCGGTGCAGTAGTCGAGCTCCGATTCATTGGCTTCTTTTACCGCTTCAACCAGACCCTCGGCAGAAAGATATCGCAAGCTGTCCACACCAATTTCTTTTGCAATGGCGTTGACGTCCTGATTAAATTTATTTGCAATCAGCTCTTCCGGACTTGGAAAATCCATTCCGTAAAAACAAGGGTGCGTAATCGGGGGAGAACTCACCAGAAAGTGGATTTCCAAAGGATTTGCATCGCGAATCATATCTACCAGATATCGGGATGTGGTTCCACGAACAATGGAATCATCCACGATGATAACCGGCCTTCCCTCAATTACGCCTTTCACAGTATTGAATTTTGTCCGGACTTTCTGTTCACGCGACTTTTGACCCGGCGAAATGAATGTACGACCCACGTAATGGTTTCGAATCAAGCCGATATCATACTTACAATCGAATCCGGCTTTCTGATTTTCATGAGCATAACCGATAGCTGCCGTATTACTGGAGTCAGGCACGGAAATAACAATGGGCCGGCGATTTTCCGGGTTAGACTGAATCACTTCATCCAACGGATGCTCCTTGGCGAGCTGCTTGCCAAGATTCCGGCGGATTTTATCTACCATTTCACCAAAAATCTTGCTATCGGGTCGTGAAAAATAGACATATTCAAAAATACACTGGCTGCTCTTTGTTCCTTCCTTCGGCTCCAGGTAAAGAGATTTCGGCGCTTGATTTTTCTTAGAATCCCGATCAATAATTACAACTTCACCGGGCTCAACATCCCGGATATATTCTGCTCCAATAATGTCAAAAGCACAGGTTTCACTGGCCACCGTGTACGATCCGTCAATCATACCAAGTGCCAAAGGGCGAAAACCGTTGGGATCCCGAACGGCAATCAGTTTGTCGTCCGTCAGAATAACCAGGCAATAAGCTCCCTCGATCTGGCCGAGCGCATCCATGATCTGATCCAGCTGGTTTTCTTTACGGCTGTGTGAAATCAGGTGCAGGATTAATTCTGTGTCGGATGTGCTCTGAAATAAAACTCCTTCATCACGGAATCTTTCTCTGAGAGTTCTCGCATTTGAGAGATTTCCGTTATGACCGATAGCCAGGTTGCCATTCCGGTAGTGAACACGAAATGGCTGGATGTTGGCTGGATTTTTGGAAGAACCACTGGTCGAGTATCGGTTGTGTCCGATAGCTGATCGTCCTTTTAATTCGTTTTTAAAGATTTTGGGGTCATCATAAACGGAAAGTACCAGCCCAAAATCTTTATGCATCGGCATAATATGCCGGTTCTTTTTTTCGTCATAATAGGTGGTTACAATACCTGCAGATTCTTGTCCGCGATGTTGAAGAGCGTGAAGGCCGTAGTAGGTGAGGAGTGCAGCGTCATCGTGGTCGTGGATACCAAAAATGCCACAATAGTCATGAGGTTTATCGATCATGCCTGGGATTGAAAATCAGGGGTTAACTTGAATTTAAAAGATAGGTAAAAGTGCCGTAAATAACAGATCAAAAAGGAAGAGAGGGGGATACGTTTTTCTAATCAGATTCGTATACTACACCTATGGAAAAGTATAAAATGATACCCCTATTAAAAATTGTTTTCAGAGTACTCTTGGGAGGAATGCTTCTTTTTGCCGGCTATCTGAAGTTGCAGGATAATACAGCGCTGTTCGAATCGGTAGCCTATATTTCTTGGATTCCGCTTATTCTGAAATCTGTTATCATCGACACACTTCCCTGGATAGAGATGATTGTGGGAGGGTTATTGATTTTAAACGTGCTTGGTAAGATCATTAAACCGGCTGCATTTGTGATCTATTTGAGTTTTTTCATATTTGCTATTTACGGACTTGGAGCCGGGATTGAGGGAGATTGCGGATGTTTTGGTGATTCTGAGAACGGATCAATAATAGCCTCCCTTCTGGGCAGTGAATTTGGCTGGCGGATGGTCATCCGCAACGGGATCTTTTTGATGATGGCTTCTGCGCTGTTCATTCCCGCAAGAAAAACAGATCTAGCAGAAGAAGACTAATCGTTTTTTTGATTTACATTCACATCTACCGGCCGCATATCTATAGCTGTTGGCATGTCTGAACTGAATGTGAAGCCGTTTTCTATCAGTGCTTTTCGGGTACGTTCCATCGCACTTGTACGAACAATATCCAGGTCGTGCTCCTGATCTCTCGCGCTGATCCAGAGCAGTGCCTGAATTTCAACAAATGAAGGATCAAAACCATTGATACTTGTGGTAGGGGCCGGTTTTTTAAGAACTCCGGGAGTATGCGATATAGCTTGCAAAATGATCTCTAAAGCTTTCTGCACATCATTATTATAGTCGATGCCAATGGTGAAACTTCCTCTGCGAAGTCCGTCGAGTGTATAGTTGCGCAGCGGTTTGGTAAAAAGCTGTGCGCTTGGAATAAAAACATCACTGCCATCTGGAGTACGAATGTGCGTCTGTCTGAGCTGAATACTTTTGACTTTTCCGACAATATTTTCTGTTTCAATTACATCGTCTGTATTGAACGGACGACTGAATACAAGAAAAAACCCGGCCAGAAAATTTTCTCCAATATCCTTGAATGCAAAACCAAGCATCACGGCCGTTAGCCCGCCGCCTGCTACCAGACTTGCCGCTAATGTGCTGTATCCAATCAGATTCAGGAAAATGATTAATGCGATAAAAACTCCAACACCCGATACCATTTTCCGAAAAAATTCGTGATAGGTAACCGGCATATTGGTACGATTTAAAATACGAACGGTAATGCCGGCAATAATCCTCCCGATGATATACACCATCAATGCAACAATAAGCGCAATGATGAGCCTCGGCAAAAAGTTGATAAATTGGTCGATTTCCATCAAAAAAGACTCAATCAGTGATTCTAGCATGCACGTATTATTTTGATTTATCCTGACAGATGAAAATCATAAACAGTTGCCGAAAAACCTAATAATTGTGGCTGATGGCTTTAAAGTTTAATGGGTGTGAGCGCCCTCTCTATCCGTTCTCGTTTGGATTCCAGCCATGGCGGGAGAAATAGTTTTTTGCCCATTTCTTCTTCAGATTCATGAGCGACACCGTAACCGGGACCGTCTGTTGCGATTTCAAACAAAACACCACCGGGAGTTTGATAATAGACGGATTTAAAAACGTGACGATCCAGGATTTCGGTTGGATGCAGTCCCATCTCGAGAACTTTGTCTCTCATTTTACTGAGTTCTTCCTCATCCTTTGCGCGAAAGGCAATATGGTGAACGGTTCCCCGGCCGGTTCGCTTACTCGGTGCTTGATCGGACTTTTCCAGAATAATTGAGTGACCGATATTACTGTCGGTTTCCATCAATGTTAAGTTTGCCTCCTGTTGAGCTTTTCTGAAACCGAGTACCTCTTCAAGTATATCTTTTGTTTCATCAATATCATTCAGTCTCAGTGTAGCTGACCAGAAACCCCGGATTTGATATTCTGCAGGAATCGATGATTTTTCCCAGGCTTCGATCTCCTTTTTTGGAGAATCCTCAACAAGTTCCAGAGGCAGGCCATCCGGGTCATGAAACCGAAGAACATTTTTGTTGAACCGTTTAATCGGCTCTTCAAATTCAATATCATGCTTTTTTAAGTGCTCTTTCCAAAATGAAAATAAGGGGTCAGGGACCATGAATGAGATTGCGACCGTTTCACCTGAGCCATATTCAGCTCTGACAGCTTTTGGCCAGGGGAAGAACGTGATGCTTGATCCCGTATCACCATTTCGGTTTGCATAAAAAAGGTGATAGTTGCCGGGATCATCCTGATTGACCGATTTCATTACAAAACGCAGTCCAAGAGTATTGACATAAAACTCAGCATTTCGCTGGGCCTCCCCTGAAATAATGGATATGTGGTGGATTCCTTTGGTTGACTTATTCATGAAGATGCTTAACTGAATATTTAGTGTTACAAGACACTAATTATTCATGATGATCATTCCAAAAAACTTTTATAGAACTGTTTTGTGTATATAGCTGCAATTTAGATGCACATACTCCGCAACGAAGGATTTAAATTGTATCAAAACATGTGGCTGAATAGCTAAAGCCCTTTATTCTTTACTAACTTTCTATAGTTAAGTAAAAGCAATACAGGCCGATAATAAACAGTACAGGTGGTAAAGTCACATGTCCCTTTGGTGTTTTTGGGAAATACACTGATCTGGTTCAGTCTACAGGATGGCTTATTGCCACAAAAGTGGAAATGCAGAAGCTCACTGTTATGATTCGAGTACTTGTAGTGGACGATTCGGAAGTGGATCGGAAATTGATCTCATATGCACTTAACAAGGAGAGGGACATGGAGGTAATAGGGTCTGCGGAAAATCCGTATGTGGCCAAAGATATGATCAATTTGCTGAATCCGGATGTGATAACACTGGATCTGCAAATGCCGCGGATGAATGGCTTGACATTTCTTGGGAAAATCATGCAGTTGCATCCATTCCCGGTCATTATTGTAAGCTCCTACACCCCCCAGAACAGTTCATATGCGCTGAAAGCTTTAAACCTTGGGGCATTGGATACGATATCTAAACCGGGTTTGGAGTACAGCCTGAAGGAGTTTTCCAAAAGATTGGTTCGCATGGTGCGGGAGGCTAAAGGTGCCAGAATCATGCCGCCAGGCAGAAACACAGTAAAGACAGTAAGGAATAAAAAAGACAGGAAAGTTTCGTACGTAAATGTTAAAGGTGCAGACAGGAAACTGATTGCAATCGGTTCATCCACCGGAGGGACACGTGCGATTGAGTTTCTATTGAATGAGCTTCCGACGGGACTTCCCGGCATTATGATTGTTCAGCATTTGCCAGAAAACTTTACAAAAAGTTTTGCGGACAGGCTGAATGTACACTCTGCACTCGATATCAAGGAGGCCTCAGACAATGAGGTCATCCGGCCGGGGTGCGTTTACATTGCACCGGGAAAACAGCATATGAAAGTTCGCAAACAAGGAGGCAGCATGTACGTGCAGTTGATTAACGGGGAGAGGCTAAATTACCACCGGCCCAGCGCAGATGTGCTGTTTAACTCCGTGGCTGAACAGGTAGGTCCCTCAGCTACCGGTGTGATACTGACCGGAATGGGGTCGGATGGGGCTGAAGGTTTGCTGAAGATGAGGAACACAGGAGCCTATACAATCGGGCAGGACGAGGCTTCAAGTGTGATATACGGCATGCCAAAAGTGGCCTACGAAAAAGGGGCTGTTATGGAACAGCTTCCGTTAAAAGAAATACCTGGAAGGATCGTCAAGAGTCTCAGCAGAGATGGGAAAGACATGGAAAAGGAAATTTAAATAGGTATAAAAATCATATTTAGAATTAGGGAGTACAACTATGCACTACCTGGAAAAAGAGTTAAGAGAACTGATAAAAGCGGATGAGAGTGTTTTCGATTTTCTTCAGAATTCTACCCTGGATGGATTGTGGTACTGGGATCTGAAAAATCAGGACGAAGAGTGGATGAATTCAACATTTTGGGAGATTCTGGGATATGACCCCGCTGAAATGCCTCACAAGGCTTCTTCCTGGATGGGGATCATGAATCCGGATGACCTGGAGATTGCCAGACAAAAGATTGCGGAACATATGAAGCATCCCGACAGACCCTATGATCAGATCACACGATACAGACATGCTGACGGGCATACCGTTTGGATTCGCTGCCGGGGGGTAATTATGAGGGAGGCCGACGGTACTCCTGTGCGAATGCTGGGTGCGCACACGGATGTGACTGAAGTGAACCGAAAAGGGCAGATTCTTGAGCGGTGCAACACTGCAGCCATGATCGGTTATTGGGAGGTTGATTTCGAGAATAGACGAGCTTCTTGTAGCAGCATGACTCGAAAAATTTGTGAGGTTTCACCGGATTATGAACCTGATTTCAGAAAATTGTTTCCATTTATTAAAGAGGGAGAGCATCAGAAACGGGTTGAAGAGGCCATTACGGATGCTAAGAAACTGAAGAGAGAGAAAAAAGTGGAGGCCTTAATCGAAACGGCAGAGGGTAATGAAAAATGGGTTAGCATAATGATTATTCCTGAATTCAGGGATGGATTGTGCGTGAGAATTTTCGGCACTTTCCAGGATATTGATCAGAGAGTCAGGGCATCGATTCAGGTTAACGAACTCCTTAAAAAAACGGAAAAACAGAACGACCGGCTGATGAATTTTGCGCATACGATTTCTCATAACCTGAGATCTCAGGTTGGCGGGGTAAATTCTATGATTGAAGTGATGGAGCTGGAGGATCCCGAGATTGTTGAAAATGAGCTTTTTAAATATTTGAAGTCGGCTTCACAAAAATTGGCACAGACGGTGGTCCACCTTTCAGAGATTGCCGTAGGGGATGAGTTTAGCGAAAAGGATTACCAACATTTGAAACTGAGGGACATAGCGGAGAGCTGTATACGCGCACAGGTTAAATTTGAAGAATTGAAAAGCATTAAAATAACAAATCAGATTCCCGAAAACCTTCAGGTCCATGCAATTCTCGGTTACCTGGAAAGCATTTTTGACAACCTGATTACTAATGCCATTAAATACAGGGATCCTGACAAATCGGCCTATGTTAAGATCGATGCAGGTATTGATGAAGAGAATAACAGCGTGTGGTTTACTGTTGAGGATAACGGGCTTGGAATCGATATGGAAAAATATGGCAACAAGCTATTCAAGCTGTACACAACTTTTCACGATAATGAGGATTCATCGGGAATCGGCTTATTTTCTGCGAAAAATCAGATCCATGCAATGAATGGTGATATTGAAGTTGTAAGTGAGCCGGGCAGGGGTTCTATATTCAGGGTATTTCTTCCGTTTCGCGATCGGACAGAAGACGAAAGCAGGGAATTTGAACTGATCAGATGATAAAGCATTGACAAACAATTGCTTCAAATGAAATGAGACAGCAGGTGCGGGTGCAGAATCTGGACGTGCAGACTTTGAAGAAGGATGTGCATCAAGCTGATATTACAGGATGTAAAGTTTGGAGAGTGAGCAGGATTCAGATAATTCATTAGTAATACCGCTTTATTGGCGATAAGCAGGGAAAGGTTAATATTTCTGATTGATTGTATTCTGTAGTATTGGAACGGGCCGGGAAACTGACCTAAAACGTGTTGAAGAATTTGTCTGATAAAGTGTTGAACAGATTTTTCTTTTATCTAATGGGATGTTGATAGGAGTGGTATGAAAAGTACGAATGGAGAAAGGGTGCAGTTTACAGAAAGTACACTAAGCGGGGTCTATTGGGAAGCAGATCCGGATACATTGCAGGTCAGTTATATCAACCCCAAAGTTGAGAATCTTCTTGGCTATCCCGCCGATGAATGGCTTGGGCGATCTTTGATCCACAGTGAGAAAACTTTTCCAGATGAAAGAGATTCAGTGCTCAATACCCTGAATAAAAATATTGAAAGGAAGGAATATTGTGAAATCAGCTACCATGTACTGGATTTAAACGGGGATGTGGTGAGGATTAAAAATCTGATCTCTTTTCAAGAAAATACCTCGGAAGCTGGACTCCTATACGGGTTGATGTTCAATGCCGCGGATCAGGACCCGCGAATTCTGGAACTGCAGTCAGAACCAGCAAAACCGCAGCTCTTGGCAGATGTCGGGCACTGGATGCTGGACCTGGAAGATAACCGGCTTGTTTGGTCGCCGGAAGTTAAGAAATTGTGTGAGGTTGAAAGCAGTTATCAGCCGGATATAGAATCGGCCATTAAATTTTACCATGAAGGGTATGATCGCCGGAAAATACAGCAGGTTTTCAAAAATGCTATTGAAACCGGCGCCTCGTATGAAGTAGACTTAAAAATCGTAAGCTCTAAAGGTAAGACCAAATGGGTGCGAACCTTGTGTGAAACTGAGATAGTTGGTGGAAAGTGTACCAAACTATATGGCGTAGTAAAAGATATTACGCGACAAAAAATTTCAGAGAAAGAGCTTGAGAGACTGTCTCTTATTGCCCGTGAAACCCAGAATCTTGTCATTATTACCACCCCGGATGAAAAAATAAAGTGGGTGAACAAGGCCTTTGAAAAATCTACCGGTTATACGCTTGAGGAAGTAAAAGGAAAGAACCCCAACATTTTACAGGGCCCCGAAACGGATAGCAGAACTGTGGCACGAATCGCACAAAAAATAGAGGAAGGTGAACCTTTTGCAGAGAGAATTTTGAATTACACCAAGGATGGAAAGCCTTATTGGTTAAACATGAATATTACTCCTCTAAAAAATAATGCCGGGGAGATTACAGAGTTTTTTTCAATACAAGAGGATGTGACGGACCAGGTTGAGATGGAGCAAAAACTGAAGGAACAGACCGATCGACTTATGGAGGCACAACAACTGGCAAAAATTGGAGACTGGTATTATGATCTGCAGACGGGGAAAATCAGTTGGTCGGAAATGATATTTGAAATATTTGATTGTGACAAAAGGTTACATGTTCTTCCTCTGGGCCATATTCTCAGCTTATACAATAATAAAGAACTAAGCGGTTTGATTGAACGGGTTATCAAGTTTTCGGAAAGATACTCGAAGGACTTTGATATAATCACCGAAAAAGGAAACTCAAAATTTGTAAAAACGATTGGGATTCCCGTTGCGGATGATAAAGGTAATGTAATTGCCGTCAGAGGTATTTCACAAGATATTACTGAGCGGAAAAAAGCTGAAATGACGCTCAAGCACCAACAGGAGCAGCTGAGCAGTATCACTAACAACATCAACGGACTGATCCAGCGATATTTATTGAAGTCAGATGGCAGCGATGAAATCACCTTTATCAGTGATGGAGTCCGGGATGTGTATGAGATATCTTCGGCTGAGGCACTTGCATCTTCCAGGAAAATGTGGGATCAGATACCGGAAGAGGATTTGAAAGGCTTGCTAACCTCCATTGAAGAATCAGCTAAAAATATGAAGAGGTGGGATCACACCTGGAGTATTAAAACACCCTCAGGAATATTCAAATACCTGCACGGCAGGGGGCTCCCTGTAAAACTCGATGATGGTTCTATTCGTTGGGATTCGGTGATATTTGATGTGACAGAACAGGAATTGGCGAAAAGAGAGCGAAAAGAACTCAATGATCTTCTTGAAAAGAGCATCAATGAGATCTACATATTTGATGCCGAGTCTCTCTATTTTGTATATGTGAATGATCCGGCCAAAAAAAACCTTGGCTACTCTGGTTCAGAAATACATAACATGACAGCCTATGATCTGAAGCCGGAATATGACCGCGATGAGTTATTTCAGTTGATCAACCCGCTTAAAGAGAATCTCAGAGATGAGATTTACTTTCAGACCGTTCTTAAACGCAGAGACGGTACGCTTTATCCTGTGGATGCCTTCCTAAGGAGGGAGGTTTATAAACAACAGGATGTGATTGTAGCTACTATTCTTGATGTAACCGAGAAGGTAAAATCTGAAAAAAGAAACAGCATTTTGCTCCAGGAGGTTCATCACCGGGTAAAAAATAATTTAGCCATTGTGTCAAGCCTGTTAAGCCTGGAAATGGATGAGTTTGATGACGAACGGGCCAAGCTATCTTTTCAAAGGAGTATAAATCGCATCCACTCCATAGCCAAAGTGCATGAACTGTTGTATGACAATGATGATTATTCCACTGTAAATATCAAGAAATATCTGAGAGAGCTTTTTGAAATAATCAAAGGCAATTTTGCAGGTTCCGGAGGTATCAATATCGATTTGGACATGGAAAGCATCGATATGAATATTAATGAAGCAATTCCGCTTGGAATGCTTCTGAACGAGTTGTTGACCAACTCCCTGAAGTATGCTTTTGGGTGTGGAGATGGCCATATATTCATAAAAATCTGTCAGGAGAATGACACATACACTGTAGTGTTTTCCGATGATGGTCGCGGAATGAACCAAAAGCCTGATCTTGATTCCCCAAAAACTCTCGGCTTTACGATCGTTCAGATGCTGTTACTGCAGCTTGAAGCCAGCTTTGAACTGGACACAGACGAGAAATTCAGGCTTGAATTCGTGTTCAGGAAAAAAACAAAAGGTTCCTATTCAAATCTGTAGTTGATTCATTAAAGTTACTAACTCAAATGGAGCGGGAAATCCCGATTGACTCGTGACGCCCCCAACCTTGGTCCCGACGGCTGCCGGGATGCTCTGCCACTGAACTACTCAGGGAGGTCATTATTTTGGGGCTGAATCAATTCTGCAATAAATTTTCTGCTTTTCTGTCGTTTGATGAGGTTTTCAAACTTGATGGCATCGGTTTTGTTATCAAAAGATCGAAAGAATACGAGCGTCCAGGGAATTCCGGACTTGGTAGAAAATGTCATTCCGTTGTTGTGTCGGTCTAATCTGTCTTGGGGATTAGAAGATGTGTAACCTGTATAATATCTGTTCTTCGATTTGCTGAATATGATATACGTATAGTACATTTCTCTTGATCTGGATAACAAAAAAAATTTCCAACAAATAAAAAGAGTAAGAAATCTCAATAATAATCAATAAAAAGCAGTAGGCTTTCGTGCTGAAATAAAAAAAGCCCTCTGAATTAAATCAGAGGGCTTTTAAATGAGCGGGAAACGGGATTTGAACCCGCGACCCCAACCTTGGCAAGGTTGTGCTCTACCACTGAGCTATTCCCGCTAGTGTGTGGTACTAAAATCAATAAATCAACTAACAGACCCGCGAGGCCAACCTTGGTCCCGAAGTCTCGGGATGCTCTACCACTGAGCTATTCCCGCTAGAGTGTGGTATTAAATTCAATAAATCAACTAACTAAGCTGCGACCCCAACCTTGGTCCTCTCGAATAATCGGGAGGATGCTCGTTGATAAAATCCCACAATTTCAAGAGCAATAAATATACGGCTCTCTGCCGGTTCTTTTCAAGACTATTTTCTGATTTTCTTTAAAACAACATCATTAGAAATTTTTTCTGCAATCTGATCTGCATCAGGAACAACCGGTTTATCCCTGTAGCGATCCACAATACATAAAAAACCAAGTTTTTCCCCTTTGTCGGCCTGAAACTGATGAATCGTATTAGGGGCTATAAAAATAATATCATGCTCATTTACATCATTAATCTCATTGTCGAGGATAACAGAACCGGCTCCCTTCAATATGATCACACTATGCGGATGGCGATGCATTTCCAGTGAAGAGTATCCTCCGGGATCAATTTCAAAATAACGAGTGTGAGAGTTTAACTCCGGGAACTCATCGGTTAAAAGAGAAAACCTGGAGACTGACTTAAAACCGGATCCGCTCTCTTTGTAAACTTTTCTTTCGATAGACTCCCATCCGTCTCGATTTGCTTTTATGACAGTTGACTTACTGCTCATAGTTTTCCAGTGCTTGTTGAAAATTCATGGCTGCATTTTTGATATCACCCTGCTTAAATAAACTTCCGCCAATCAGAAAAAGTGTATCTGATCCGTACGAGCGTACCAAGCCCGGAATAGTTTCAAGACGAACTCCGCCTCCAGGAGCGGGTAGAGCCGGTAAGTGACCTCCACGTTTTTCCCGGCAGCTGCGGTTGATCTTTTTGCACAAATCAGTAGTAAATGAAAATCTCCCGTCGGCGTTCGGATAAATAATGGCATCAGCTCCCAGTGAACGAGTCAATTTTCCGAAATAGAAAGCCGGATCAACTCCACTCTTGTTAATCAAATAAGAACCGGAAAAAGTGGGATGCGCCATAATCGGAAGAGTGCCTGATTTGGTAAGTTCATGCAGTGTCTCTAAACCAACCAGTTGGGGAGCAATCAATACCCCATCGGCTCCCAATTCAGCAGCCTGTTCAAACCTTTCTTTTACCTTAAAGGGTGAAACGGTAATATTCGGGAAGTATAACGTTTTTTTACCTGTGTGCTGCTCTCCGCTTCGAACAGCCTGAACACACTTAATGACCCTCTCTTTGAAAGGTGCAGATTTTTGATCAGTCAGGCCGTGATCATCTTTTATGATGTCAATTCCACCGCTGGCAAATTGATGGGCCATTCCGGAGAGTTCGTCGCTTGATGCCCCGATAGGTTTAATCACTGCGCAACTCAGTGCTCTCTCATCAACATTCAACAGTTTGCGAATACCGGTTGTCCCAAACGCCGGTCCTTGAAAGGAAGTGTTGAGGATAGCAGTGTCAGTATTCAGGAGTCTGCACCAGGGCTGAAGAGAAATATTTCCAAACAGGATATTCAGAAACTGTGTGATATCACTATCAAAAAGGTCAGCTTGATAATTGATCTTAACGGACCACTTTTCAGACTCTATTTGAGTAATATCCAGAACTATCCCGATGTTCTTCTGCGCTGAGGCGGGTACAACTTCGGGGGGCATTTCAACAGATTGTTCAACAGCAATTAACCCGGCCTTGAATTCAGCATCTGAACGATCATCGGCTTCAACCTGATACTCAACCCAAAATGAGTTTTGCTTGTCCATCACATCTATGATTTACCGGACAATCGTTTCGTTCCGTTTAGGTCCTGTGGAAACAATTGTGAAATTTACACCAATAAACTCTTCTATAAACTGAATGTAGTTTTGGGCATTTTCCGGGAGTTCATCGAAAGATGAGATGTTCCGGGTAGAAATTTCCCATCCGGGAAATGACTTGTATATGGGTTCAAGACGCTCAACCTGCTCTGTTTCCGTTGGGTAATAATTGATTTCGTTTCCATCCAGTCTATATCCGGTGCAAACTTTTATCTCCTTGAAATCATCCATTACGTCCAGTTTTGTAAGGGCCAGTTCGTTCATCCCATTCAGACGAACGGCATACCGGAGAGCTACGAGGTCCAGCCATCCGCAGCGTCTTGGCCGGCCGGTTGTAGCACCGAACTCCTGACCATTCTTTCGTAATTTATCACCATTGGAATCATCAAGCTCTGTTGGAAACGGCCCGTTACCCACCCGTGTGCAGTATGCTTTTGTGATACCAAGCGAGTGCGTGATGGCAAGCGGAGGAATTCCGCTACCTGTACAAGCACCGCCTGCTGTTGGTGAAGAGGAAGTGACGTAAGGATAGGTACCGTGATCAACGTCCAGCAGACTGCCCTGGGCTCCTTCCAACAGTACCGGCTCGTTATTCTCAATTGCATTGTGAAGGAGTTCTGTAGTATTACAGATAAACTGCTTGATCGTTGAAATAGCCGGTTTCAGCTGAGCAATCATCTCATCAGCGTCCAGTTCCGGCTCGTTATACACGTGTTTCAAGGCGTTGTTGATGTCCGCCAGATTTTTCCGGATTTTTTCTTCCAGCAGCTTTTCATTCAAAAGATCGCCCATTCGTATACCAACACGTGACACCTTGCTGACGTAAGCCGGCCCGATACCGCGTCCTGTGGTTCCGATGGCATCACTCCCGCGGCTCTTCTCTTTTACCAGATCCAGCGTTTTGTGATAAGGCAGAATTACATGTGCCGAGCTGCTGATAAAAAGGCGCTCCTGAAGGTTGATGTCAACCAGGTTTTCAACTTCTTTAATTTCCTCAACAAGTGCGATGGGATCTATTACCACACCATTACCAATAATACATTTTGAATCACCATTAAACATCCCGGAAGGAATGAGGTGCAGCACTATTGTCTTGTCATCAAATTTAAGTGTGTGACCGGCATTGGCCCCCCCCTGATAACGGACAACGTAGTTTGCCTCTTTACTTAAGAGGTCAACAATTTTTCCTTTTCCTTCGTCGCCCCACTGGGCCCCGATAATTATTCGTACAGCCATAGATTCCAAAAAAAAGGAGGTGTATGGATACACCTCCTTCGTTAAAATTAATTTTGAACAGGTGAATTACTTCTCTTCATAAGAAGCGACAGCTTCATCAACTGACCGGAAATGTTTAAATACGGTTATGAGCTTCGTAACCATCAACAGGCTTTCGATTTTGTCAGATGCATTGGCAATTCTCAGATCACCACCGGCTTTTCGCAAAGTGGTTAATCCACCAATCAGCATTCCCAGCCCGGAAGAGTTCATGAATTTTACTTTACTCAAATCGACAACGATATTCTTCTTCCCTTCGTCGATCAATTTGTGAAGAGTTTCATTGAGATTGACCGCATCCGGCCCGCCCATTACATTTCCTTTCATTTCAATGACTACAGAACTGTAGCGTTCAGAAACATTAAAGCTCATAATACTTACCGTTTATTTTGTTAGTTAACTATCAAGACTTTGCCTTTGCATTCATGGCCCGATTTTGAAGCTCTACGACAAGCGCACTGGCAATAAAGAGAGAACTGTAAGTTCCTAAAATTATGCCAAGTACAAGCGCAAAAGCGAAACCTTTGAGTACCTCCCCACCCAAGATAAACAGCACGATTACTACAAACAAGGTTGTAACCGAAGTGATTACCGTACGGCTCAATGTGTCGTTCAGGCTTTTATTTACCATATCCTTAAACGCCATTGTTTTATATATAATAGAATTTTCCCGGATACGATCAAATACTACTACGGTATCATTCAAAGAATAACCGACAATTGTCAGAAATGCTGCAATAATGGCTTGGTTTATACTCACATCAAAAGGTGCAAACTCTGCCATAATGGTGAAAATACCCAACACAACCAATACATCATGGGCAAGAGCAGCAATGGCACCGGCCGAGAAGTACCAACCTTTAAAACGTATAAAGATATAGATGAACACTACTGCCAGCGCAAAGATGATAGAGTAGAGTGCGCCCCGGCGAAGATCTTCCGCAAAACGCGGACCAACCAAATCGGTCTTTTCGACAGATACCGATGCATCAGGGTAGAGCTGACTGAATGTGCTCATGATGGTTTCTCTAACGGCATCAATTTCTCCTTCGGCGTCTGTACGCAGAAGAATTTCGCTTTCAGATCCAAAGAGCTTGATTTCCGGAGCAATTCCGGTTCCAAGCGGTTCGGTTAGTTCCGTTCTCAGTTCTGCAACATCCACCGGTTGGTCGAATTCAAAAACGAACTCTTTACCGCCGCGAAAGTCAATACCGTAGTTCAATCCAAGACCAAAAATGGCCACAATGGAAACCACGACCATCGTACCTGAAAATAGATACGCGATCTTCTGTCCTCTTATAAAATCGAAACTTGGTGTTTCAAACCATTTCATAATGTATTACCTCTAATTTAAACTGTTTAATTTCGTGATTGATTAACCGAAGTTTACGGTAGCTGTTTTATCGCGCGTCAGATAATCAATAATCACGCGTGTAATTACAATCGCACTAAAGAGCGATGCTACAATTCCGGCCATCAGAGTAACTGCAAAACCTTTGATCGGTCCCACCCCAAAGCTGTAGAGAATAACGGCCACAAAGAATGTCGTTACGTTGGCATCAATAATAGCACTCATCGCATTTGAGTAACCGTTGTCGATAGCTGCACGAAGTGTTTTACCTCCCCGCATCTCCTCACGAATTCTGTCAAAGATCAGTACGTTGGCATCCACCGCCATACCGATGGTCAATACAATACCGGCAACACCCGGCAGTGTGAGCGTAGCCTTGAAGGCTGCTAAAATCCCCAGGATAAAGATGATATTGAGTATCAAGGCGATGTTAGCTATTACTCCTCCCGTTCGATAGTATACAATCATAAAGATTGCTACAACAGTTAATCCGAAAAGAATGGAGTAGAGTCCGGCCTGAATCGAATCTTCACCAAGTGAAGCCCCTACTGTTCGTTCTTCAACAATTTCAAGCGGGGCAGGCAGCGCACCGGATAAGAGAATGTTTACCAAATCCTCGGCTTCCTGAACGCCTCCAAGTCCTGTAATTGAGGATCGTCCATTGTTAATTGCGTTTTGAACGGTTGGGTAGGAAACCACAAAACCATCGAGAGCAATGGCTACTGGACGACCAATATTAGCACCGGTAATTCGTGCCCAGCGTCGTGCACCCTCAGAGTCCATGGTCATGGAAACCTCTGCGGCGTTTGTTGTCGGTTCAAAGGATACCCGCGCTTCATCAATCACATCGCCGGTCATCTCAATTTGGCTGCGAACGGCGATTATCTCGAAAAGATCAACACCTTCATCGGTTGCAAATGGCTCAGCTCCCCACATCAGGGTTGTGTTTCTTGGAATAAGCCGCTGTACATCTTCATCATTCAGAAGAGTGTTTACAACTGAAGTATCGGGTCCGGCTGCATATCCAAATACATACTCATTCCGGCCATTGGGGTCAAATACATCAAGCAGGTTTTCTTGTCCCTCTTCTTCCAGTTCGTCCTCATTTTCCTGGAAATATTCAACAACCTGCTGTTTTGCAGCGTTGACTTCATCGGGTTCCGCTACCATTCTGAATTCCAGGCGGGCTGTTCCTCTCAGAAGACCGCGAACACGCTCTTCATCATCCACACCGGGAAGCTCAACAACAATACGGTTGTTACCCTGCTGCAGAATAGAAGGCTCAGTTACACCAAATCGGTCAATACGCGAACGGATAATTTCCATTGCCCGGGTTACGGCTTCATCACGCTGATTTTTCAAATATTCGGTAATTTCCTCGTTTGATGAACGACGCGTAATCTCTTCAGAATCTGATCGAAAGTATCGGCTGAGCAGTGCATCAGGATCACGGGTTTCAAATTCTTCAACAAATTCATCGATAAAATCAGTGTTCTCTTCCAGTGCACGATCTTCTGAGACAGAAATTACCTCTTCCAAGTTGTCGTCCGCAAAGTCACCGGCCAGTTCAAGGACCAGTTGCGGTGTTCCGATTTCGAGGGTGACATACATACCACCTTGCAGGTCCAATCCCAGTGAGAGCGAATTTTCCTGCAGACGATTCAGCTTTTCAAGGTTCTCTGATTCATACTGAATCCTCTCGGATTCGGTCATATCAGCCATGTGGCGCTGTTCTAAATTATTTTGTATGGTTGGAAAAAGGTACCAGAGCGTTAGTCCTAAAAAGACAACGATGGAACCGATCTTAAAACCGTTGTTTTGACCTTTCATATGTGATTGCTTCAAGTTTATTAATTGAAAATCTTATGCCTTAAGGGCATAATAATGTTAGCAGATAGGTTGTGTGGGGTGATGCAGGTATTGGGCAGATTCATTACACCTGCATACAAAAATCTAGGGAGCGTTGATACTTATTCCGCTGACAAGTGGGCGAATAAAGTAACTTGGATTGAAATGCGATCTTAAAAAGTGTGATTCGCTATTTAGCAGATTGTCATCAGCAGTGCCAATGGCAAACAGCATTTTTGACAAGTTGCTGGGTGTGATCCATTTCTTAGCAGGCGCAGGGGTTTCCGGAAGCAGGGCATCCGTCCCGGTCTGTTGCTGCTGAAAGAAATTCCATTGGCCAACGAGCCATGATGTTACCTGATCACTACTGTTTTCAGGCAATGTGCGATTCAGGCGGAAATCTTCTTTGTTGCTGGCAATCAGGTTAGAGGCCTGTTCAACTAGCAAACGAAAATCAGAAATCTGTTCGGGAAGTTTTAGAATAGCATCTCGAAGTTCACTTTCTGATTCGTCACCGGATGAAGCCACATTCTGGTTCAGCCATTGAGAAAAGGCCGTTTTTTGCGCGTGACTTGAAAATGGCACCAGCAAATGTGCCAAAAGTCCGGTCATCAAAAATGAGATAACCGTTGAGCGAATAATATGTGAAAATCGCTTTTTCATCAGACTGTCAAAAATAGGCAGTAGACGGGCGGTTGACAAATTAATTTTTAAGGAAAAGGATCAACGTGAAAAGGTAAAAAGTGTAACTTTGTTTTGAATAGTTTTATGCAGTTTCTGCCAACTGCCAACTGCCAACTGCCAACTGCCAACTGCTAACTGCTAACTGTTCTCTTCTCCCTCTCAAACTCTTGCTTCAAAAACTTTCCGGTATAGCTCTCTTTGTGCTCGGCTACTTCTTCGGGTGTTCCCTCGGTGAGGATCTGTCCGCCGGCTTCCCCGCCTTCAGGTCCCAAGTCAATAATCCAGTCGGCTGCCTTGATCAGGTCCAGGTTATGTTCAATTACGATCACGGTATTTCCTTTCTCAACCAGTTTTTGAATCACATCCACCAGCATGCGAACATCCTGAAAGTGGAGTCCGGTTGTAGGCTCATCCATGATGTATATCGTGTCGCCAGTTCCAATTTTGGAGAGTTCTCGTGATAGTTTGATTCGCTGGGCCTCCCCGCCGCTGAGGGTCGTACTGGATTGGCCTAGAGTCAGATATCCAAGTCCGACAGAATTTAATGTCTCCAGCTTTCTTTTGATTGAGGGAACCGAGTCAAAAAACTCTTCCGCTTCGCTGATCGGCATCTGAAGCACGTCCGAAATATTTTTGCCTTTGTAGTGAATTTCGAGCGTTTCGCGGTTGTATCGTTTACCGTTACAGGTTTCGCAATCTACGTAGATATCGGGCAGGAAGTTCATCTCAATTTTTCGAACCCCATCACCCCGGCACGCTTCGCATCGCCCTCCTTTCACGTTAAATGAGAATCGTCCCTGATCGTAGCCGCGAATTTTTGATTCCGGCAGTTCAGCAAAAAGAGACCGGATATGATCAAATACCTTGGTATATGTTCCGGGGTTGGATCTCGGGGTTCGGCCAATCGGACTCTGATCGATCGATATCACCTTGTCCACATTGTTTAGCCCTTCCACAGATTTGTATGGCAGCGGAACCGACTTGGAGTTATAAAATTCATTGGATAGAATCGGTACAAGTGTCTGATTGATCAGCGAACTTTTCCCGCTGCCGCTCACGCCGGTAACGCAGATAAATTTCCCGAGTGGGATATCGACATCCACATTTTTCAGATTGTGTCCTCTGGCATCGTGAATGGTGATCGACTTCCCGCTTCCATTCCGACGCTGATCGGGATACGGAATCATCTCTTCATCCCGCAGGAATTTGGTGGTCATTGCTACGGGATCGAGTTCTTCGGGAGTGCCTTGTGTAACAATATAGCCGCCTTCAGTCCCGGCACCAGGTCCAAGGTCCACCACGTAGTCAGCGTGCTCGATGGTTTCGCGGTCATGCTCTACTACAATGACGCTGTTGCCGAGATCGCGCAGTGTTTCGAGTGATTTGATCAGTTTGATATTATCCCGCTGATGCAGACCGATGCTCGGCTCATCCAGAATGTAGAGAACACCGACCAGCTGCGTCCCGATCTGTGTAGCCAGCCGAATACGCTGGGCTTCACCGCCACTCAGGGTTTGCGCCTCCCGGTTCAGCGTGAGGTAGTCGAGTCCCACATTCAGCAGAAAGTCGATCCGGTCGATAACTTCTTTCAGCACCTGCTGACCGATTATCCGCTGGCGTTCGGATAGTTTCAGATTTCCGATGGTGAGTCTCAGTTTGCGAATATCCTGATTAACCAAGTCGTGAATGGTATACCCATCAATTCTGTAGGAGAGGGCCTCTTTGTTGAGTCGCCCGCCGCCGCATTCCGGGCAGTCAATTTTTGAAAGATACGCTTTGGCCTTGTCTCGCTGCTTGTTCGATTTACTGTCTTCATACTGCTCGCGGATAATCGATCTCAATCCGGAATACGAGTGTTTGTAGGTTACATTACTATTTTTGAAATCGTAGCTAACGTTAAACTTTTGGTCACCTCCGCCATTAAACAGTAGATCCAAAACCTCATCCGAAAAGTTTTTGATTGGCGTATGAAAATCGAGATCAACAGTATCGAGTACCGCCTTCAGTTGTTTGAAAATGAAAATATCTCGCGGTTCACCCAAGAATCGAATGGCACCATCTGCAATAGTCTGTTCAGGATTTGGAATCACCAGCTCCCGGCTCACATCATAGCGGTAGCCGAGCCCGTTGCAAGCTTTGCAGGCACCGTATGGAGAGTTGAATGAAAACAGGTTTGGAGCAGGATCTTCATAGGAGAGGCCGCTTTCGGGATCGTAAAGGTGTTTTGAAAAAACCTTGTCTGTGATTTCTCCATTTTCCTGCACTCCGAGAATCAGGTTGCCATCGGCCATCTCAAGCGCCATGTGAACGCTGTCAGATATTCGTTTTTCACTTTTTGGAGAGATAACAAATCGGTCCACCACTACTTCCACATTGTGGGTTTTATATCGATCCAGCTTTATTTCTCCTTCCAGGTCGATCAGTTCACCATCCACACGTGCCTTTACAAATCCCTGTTTCTGCATCTGCTCAAAAAGCTCGCGATAGTGACCTTTCCGGCCGCGAACCACCGGCGCCATGCAGTAGGCCTTGGTTCCCTTAGGCAGCTCCATGATCGCCTGAACAATCTGATCGGAGGTCTGTTTCTCCATCTTATTGCCGGAGATGTAAGAATAGGGCACCCCGATTCGGGCGTATAGAAGGCGTAAAAAATCATAAATTTCAGTAACCGTACCAACCGTTGAGCGCGGATTGCGGTTGGTTGTTTTCTGATCGATGGAGATTACAGGGGAGAGTCCGTCGATAAAATCCACTTCGGGGCGTTCCATCATACCGAGAAACTGGCGCGCGTAAGCGGAAAGAGATTCCATAAACCGGCGCTGCCCTTCGGCATAAATGGTGTCAAAAGCGAGGGACGATTTTCCGGAGCCTGATAGGCCGGTAAAAACCACCAGCTGCTCCCGGGGAATATCGATATCGAAATTTTTGAGGTTGTGTTCGCGCGCTCCGCGGATGATGATGTTGTTCTTCAAAAGTGTGCTCAGGTAAAATGAAAATTCAAATAGGCAACCGTCAAAAATACGAAGAGTTTAACGGAAAGGCATATGAATCAAACAAATAAAAAACGAATCACATTCATGAGTTGTTTTAGAATTGTTGAATGTTAAAAAATAGGCTTTACGCTGAATAAATCTTATTTTTAAGGCTCTTTTTGAAATCTTAAGCAGTAAATTAAATGCCGATCGATCCCAAAACCGCAAATCCGCTCAACATCAATCTGAAGCCAAATGAAAATGGATGGAGCCCGCTCTCGTGGAGTTCCAAGCCTATTGAACAGCTTCCGCCGTATCCCAACTCAGAGGCGCTTGAAAGTGCGTACAAGGAACTTAGAAACCTGCCACCTCTCATTACATCATGGGAAATTGAAGCGCTGAAGGAAAAACTCGCCAATGTTTCCAAAGGTGAGGGATTTCTGCTTTGGGGCGGCGATTGTGCAGAGACATTTGACGCATGTACGGCACCGAAAATTGTGAACATGCTGAAGGTAATGCTCCAGATGAGTTTTATTCTGGTGCATGAAATGGGTACACCAATTTTGCGCGTGGGGCGAATTGCCGGACAGTACGCCAAGCCGCGTTCCAAAGATTCTGAAATGATTGACGGTGTGGAGATGCTGAATTATCGCGGGGATCTGATCAACAGTTTTGAACCGAATAAGGAAGCACGGACGCCCGATCCACAGCGTCTGATCAAAGGGTATGAGAAATCGGCACTGACGCTCAACTTCCTGCGGGCACTGGCCGATGAGGGATTTGCCGATCTGCAGCATCCCGAGCAGTGGGAGCTTGATTTTATGCAGAACAATGAATATTACAAGGATTACGAAGCGATGGTGAACTCGATTCATAAAGCGATTAACTTTATGGAGACCATCACACCCAATTCCTTTAGTACGCTTCACAAAATTGATATCTACACGTCTCACGAAGCGCTGAATCTCTATTACGACTCTGCGCAGACGCGTCAGGTGCCGAGAAAGGCAGGCTGGTTTAACCTGAGCGGCCACATGGTGTGGCTGGGTAACCGAACCAAGCAGATAGACGGTGCACACGTTGAGTATCTTCGGGGAATAGAAAATCCG
>Ga0081527_100161_pt1 | contig 54801 bp, 41 predicted proteins | sample HotLakmasection5_FD_70992 | JGI IMG/M metagenome (GOLD analysis project Ga0081527, IMG submission 70992) | Hypersaline microbial mat communities from Hot Lake, Washington, USA - Section #5 (SPADES assembly) (version 2) | ecosystem: Environmental > Aquatic > Non-marine Saline and Alkaline >... | reverse complement strand
TCCGGGCCGCTCAACACCCACGATCATAAATTACGTGGTAGCCAGGCCCTGCCGATCAAAGTGCGTCGTTAGCGAAGATCGTGCGAGTCGCAGTTGAAAACAGGGGGTTTATCAGCGCAATCAATAATTTAGGTCTGACCCACACCGCTTGACCCACACCGCTCTAGCACCTCGCCCGGACCCGGGTGATCAATTTTAATCTCCTCTAAGGAAAATTCGCCTTGGCCGTTCGCTATCACCGCTTTGCCCGTTCTCATGCTACATCCTCCTTTGGATGACCCTCGTCGTTTATTTTGTAGCCTCGTATTTAAAAGCAGAACGTTGTCTTATGTCCAGAGCCTTATCGTTACCTTCGTTGCCATGCGTCGGGGATATCCGTTTTATGGCGTATTTATTTGAGCGGGAACCATAAACGCATGGCGCCCACGCCCCGATTATCCCATAGCGCATAGGGTATGAGTCGAAGGGTCTGTGATCCGGCCGGGACTTCCAGTAAGACAATACCTTGTCTCCTGATAAGTGACGGCTCTACATTGCGTGAGAGGCGGGCTTTAATAAAATCCCATGCATTATCCGCCGACTCCGCGCAATACACAAGCGGGCCGCGCTCGAATGCTATCCGCCCGCGCACGGATTTGACGTTTTCGTGTGCCTTAACGATTCGGACAGGCATAGGGAGATTAACTACGACGCGGTCGCCCGTGCTCCATGTGCGGCGGATTACGAAATAGCCTTTTTCTATGGCGGGGGTGACGGCGTTTCCGTTGATCTCGCATGTTGCGGGTTCCCGAGGTGCATCGGTATCCCGATAGAGATTCCCCGGGATCGGGGTTCCTGTTGCCCAGCCGGGTACACGAAAGCGCAGAGTGAATGCTTGCGGTTCAGCCATCGCAAATTCCAATTCGATTCGCCCGTCCCATGGATAGTCCGTCATAACGCGAAATCGCACAGTCTGACGATCCATTTTAAAACGGGCGTGGCTGGGCGCATATAAATTAACATAAAGGTCTTCGTCGGTTTGGGCATAGAGGTATTCCGGCAATTGCGGCATAAACCGAACGAGGTTGCCGAGACAGCAGGGGGTATGGTGCCATGGTTGGCGTGATTTTCCGGGGTGGCTGACTTCCATCGGGTTGGAATAAAAAAAACGTTGTCCATCGAGTGAAACCCCGGCGGGGATGGCGTTGTATATCACGCGCTCCATCACATCAATATAGGCGCTATCGGGGGATAAGCGGAATAAACTACGCGCCCAGCGCGCCACGCTGATGGAAGCGCATGTTTCGGCATAACTGTCCAGTGGGAGATCGTAATCGGGTCCGAAGCCTTCGGTTTTCCGCACGCTTCCAATGCCGCCTGTCAGGTATATTTTGCGAGAAACCATATGAGCCCACAGCGCCTGGGACGCGGTGGCATACGCTGCATTGCCGCTTAAGCGAGCGTACTCGGACATGCCGTTGTATAAATACGTTGCGCGCACGGCATGGCCAGTGGGTTCTCTCTGCCGGGTAACGGGGAGATGGTTGACATAATAATCCTGCGTCCGGTGCCGCGCGCATGCGTGTTTACCTGTCCCCCGACACTCCATCAGGAAACGGGCCGTATCGAGATGGATTTTTTCCCCGGTTACTTCGTGCAAACGTAGGAGCGCCAGTTCAATGCCGGGATGGCCCGGCGGTATGTCAAGACGATCCGGGCCCCATGTATGCGCAATCAGCAAAGCGGCGCGGTGGGCAGGGGCCGCGAGCTCGGCGCGTCCCAGCCCGAGCGCTATGGCAATAGAAGTTTCGATAAAATGACCATGGTTATACAGTTCATGGCTGTCATGATTGGTTAATGCGCCCAGTTCATTCAGCCAGCGTTCGTATTTGGTTTTGCCCAGGGTTTGCGCGGTATAGATATACCCATCCTGTTCCTGGCCTTGTTTCAGTTGATTAAAGCTGCGCAGGCCTTGCGCGCGCAGGGTGGGGTCGTCGTGCGAACGCAGCGTATGTCCCAACCCTTCGACGGCGCAATGCGCATACGCATCGCCACGGACCGACGGATGGTATCGGGAATCATGGCCACCGCCTGCTTTGACGAAATTGGCGAAAAAACCCCGTTTCTCCATGTGCTCCATCATGTGAGGAAGCGTGGTGGTTCGCGCGCTTTCCACGCGCATACCTAGCGTAGAGGCTGGATTCAGTTCGACCTGTTCCAGCGGCAGCGGACGCACAGACGCCGGTTCGGCGTGAACCAATCGGAGGCCGACGAAGCTTGTGAATAAGCCAAGCGTAAGCCAAACGTAGACATCACGGCGCATGGGCGCTACGGACGCTATTTTTGTTGAAGCCTGCCACCGCAAACATAACGATGGCGGACACGGGATACCACCAGAAAAAGGCGACGCCGAAGTGTTTAAGCATCAGCACAGCGCCCACGGAAATGACGGCGCCGATCAACACGCCGGTCCAGGTGCCTCTGCGGAATCGGGCAAGCAACGCAATGCCAAGCAGCGAGCCGTATATATAACCAGGCACTTGAAGTCCGAGTTGAATTAATCCTGTTTCCGTATTGTTCTGAATGGACATTAAAAACAAGGCCATGCCGCCTAGCACGCCACCCCACACAAGCACATATAACCGCGAGCGAAATAATACACTACGTTCCTGCGCCGCATCGGGTGATTGGTTGTTGTTTGTCCCGGGCATAACGCCTCGCAATAGCCCGCCGACCATGGTCTGAGACAACGCGGTAAGCGCGGAATCCAACGTGGAAATGCCCGAGGCAAACAGCGCGGCGATGATAGCTCCGGCCAGGCCCGGAGGCATTTCGGTGGCGACAAAATAAGGGAAAATGCGATCTTGTCCCCGGTCCGCAAAATGAGCCACTTCCGCGGGCAGCGGATGGACATGATAAAAAACCACCAGCCCCAATCCAACCAGCAACATCAGGTAGCTGGGTAGAATGCCTGCCGCGGAGCCGATGCAGGCCCATCGGGCTTCTTTGACGTTGCGGCAGGTCATGACACGTTGGGTGACTACTTGATCAATGGCGTTCGATCCCATTTCAAATACCGCGGCACCGATCAAACCGGTCCAGATCGTGAACGCCAGCGTGGGGTTGAGAGACAACTCGACAAAGACCAGTTTGGCTTTATCGTCCAGCACCTGCATAACTTCCGGCAGAGGCAACGCAGCTCCTGTAAAAGCCCATACCGCGGCGAGCACGCCTCCGCACATAAATAAAATAAACAAGATAAAATCGGTCCAGATAACGGTCTTAATTCCGCCCATCCAGCTCCATAAAACAGAGAACACGACAATCACCAGAATGCAGGAGCTTAACGTCCATCCGGTAATGACTTCCAGCACGAGACTGGTGGCAAGCAAACGAACGCCTTGGCTTAAAACCGTGCCTACCAGAAAAAGCACGCGGGCAAGCGCCGCTGCGCGCCAGTCAATTCTTGTGCCCATAAATTCATAAGGACTGTAGATTTCCTGTTCGTAGTAGGGTTTTACAAAAATCCACGCCATCAATACGTTGCCCAGCGCAAATCCGATGGTTAATTGCACGTATAGCAAATTGCCGCCTTCCACAAAAACGGATGCAGGCAACGCAATGAATGTCAGCGCGCTAACTTTCGTAGCGATCATGGATGTGGAAACGGCCCACCAAGGCATGCTGCGATCGCCGAGAAAGAAACCGCGACTGTCTTTGACGTGACGCCCGCCCAACCAATGCCCGGCGGCCGTCACGCCGATAAACATCAATGCAAGGACTACGATGTCGGCGCCGGATAATACGGCGAAGGGGAAAGCGGGGACCGGCATGATATTAGCCTTCCTTGTTGAAGGGATTATGATGACCTGCTACGGTCGTGTCGTCTTCGTCACGATCCAGCACCAGTTCAGGGTTGCCGGTATCGTCTATGTTTTCGTTGAGAAGATATTGTCCTTGTTCAATCAACAGGCGGCGCAATGCCTTGGTGTCCACTTCGCGTGTGGTCCAGCCTTTCTTTAACGCCAGCGCGGCCGCCGTGCCCGCGCCCTGACCTATGCCCATGGCGGTGGCCATCACGCGGGCGGACCCAAACGCGGCGTGGCTGGCGGATATGCAGCGCCCGGCCACCAGCACATTGTCCATCCCTTGCGGCAGCAGCGAGCGGTACGGAATCTCGTATACCGCTTTGCCTGATCCCGTAAAAATCTGTTTCCGTCCGTCGGGCGGATGAATATCTATGGCAAACGTGCCGCACGCAATGCCGTCTTCAAAATGGCGGCTGTTTAATACATCTTGTTCGGTCATGGTGTAGTCGCCGACAATATGCCGTGTTTCGCGCACTCCGACTTGCGCGCCGGTATCCAGCAAGTAGCTGTTTTCAAATCCGCCCACATGTTTTTGCAGGATGCGATGCACTTGTTGAGCTTGGCGCCGCGTAATGATTTCCGCGCGGGTTAGATCTTCCACGTTGGTGCCGTCAATGCCCTGCAAGCGTGTGCAGTTCACAGCCACTTGTCCTTCGCGGGGCAACTGGTACAGCAAAACACGCGGGGCGGCTTGGGCGTGGAGTTCCCCGCGGGCAATGGCGTCTTCCATAATGGTGTTCAGGCCCAGCAAAGCCAGCGCTTTCTGGCTGTCTATTTCCTCGTCGGTGGGTTGACCTTTAAGCAAAGGACGATTGGCTTTCATCCACCGTCGCATGGCGTCAAAGTCAATATCGCCAATGCGGAAAAACAACGTGACAGGTTGCATCAGTCCGTCTTCTTCGCGGCCTTTGACAAAAGGAGCGCCTGCGCGCGCGACGACATCGGCATCTGCGGAGCAGTCTATCACCATTTTGGGGCAAATAGCTTGGCGCCCGGATTTGCTTTCAATAATAATGGATTCAATGCGCCCGTTCGAAGTCATGGCGTCGGCAAACGCACTGTGCAGCAATAACTGCGCGCCGGATTCCTCCACCATATCCAGAAGCAGCACTTTCATGGCTTCGGGATCGAACGGAGTCATAGACGCGTTATCAAACGTTAAATCGGTAACATGGCCCAGTGATCCGGTCACTTGCACAAGGCGGTCCACCAGTTCGCCGGCGATGCCGCGAATGACTTGCCGGCCTTTAATGTCGTGAAACGTAAACATGGGGTTGACCATGGCAATCGTCAGGTTGCCGCCAATGAAGCCGTAGCGTTCGATCAACAGTGTCGAGGCGCCGTTACGGGCCGCAGCGATAGCCGCGCCGAAACCGGCGGGGCCTGCGCCGATGACGCATACGTCCGGTTCGGCAATGACTGTGACTTCTTTCGCTGGTTCAAGAATGGTTTTTTTTGTATTCATGGCGCATTTTTTTATGACGCATTAGCGGCTTCACGCTGCTGTAGAAAGCGTTGCAAACGCGGGCCGTTCGCCGCTGCCCAGTCCGGCCAATCGGGCTGTTCTTCGAAAGAAAGCGTGGAGTCGTTTGCAATAGATTGGGCATCGCGTTCGGAATATACCCTGCCGTCTTCGTGGAACACGCCATTCATCCAGCGCACTTCGTCGTGCACTTTTAGGTACGAAGGCCGCAGCATCAGTGACCAGAAATGACCGTTGATGCGATGGCGGTGGAACAGAGGCGCCAGTGTATGGTAAGCGGGTTTCCACTCATCGCCCGCAGGGAACACGCCGCCCCAGCCGAGTCCGCCCGCGCGGATGCGCTGCCATTCCGAAGCGATATAGGGCAGTCCGGTTTTACGTTCGAGCTCCAATCGTTGTTTGTTGTAGCTATGGAACTGCTTCTCGGATCCCAAAAAATTCGGGTGCGACTGCATGATCTCGATCCCGTGATCCACGTATACCTGATTGTGCCCCAGCGCTACGCAACCCATCGACAGTTTCAACGCGCCTTTTTGTTTCATGGCGCGATCCAGCATGGCCAATGCAAAGGTCTCTTCGTTTTTCTTTTTGTACAATCCCGGCTCATTCATGATTTCAATCGCGAGCAGGCGTCCGTCGTTCTTGTACCGGTCCATGAACCAGTCCACATACTCGTAACAGGGGCCCCATTGGGATGGATCGTTTAAGATGTCGCGGGAAGGTGAGTGGACTTCGTAGCCGGTCACCGGGCTTTCGTCGAACACATCCACGGGCTGCTCCACGTTGGGGTCCGCTCCGCAATTCTTAAACAGGCTGATCAGAATCTTGATGTTGTGCCGGTGTGCAATGGCCAACAGGGTATCCATTTGCTGTTGCGTTTCATCAGGCGCTTCCCACCAGCGTTCCGGACTCAGCCACATGCGCAAGCTGTTTAAGTTAATCCGTGGCGCGAACCCGATTTGTTGGTTGAGTTGATCGGCGTCAAACCGCCACCAGACCTGATAGGTGTTCATGCGACGGGTCGGCACATAATTCGCGCCCCAAACTGTTGGCACAGAAACATCTGGCGCGCCATAGGCCGACGGCAGCAAACGGCTTGCCACCGTACCCGCCGCAAAGCATCCGCACGATTTGATAAAGTTTCTTCGGTCTATCGTTTGTTTCATAATGTCATCTCCTTAACGAATTACTTTGCAAGAGGTCTCGTCCCTTGCCTAGGTCAAATTACGACCGAATTCTGTTCATTATCCGACTGGCGTCGTCTTCGCTTGATCCCGTTTTTGGAGGAAGCGTTGGAGGCGGGGGCCGTTTTCGGCCGCCCATTCGGGCCATTCGGGCCGTTCTTCAAACGTTAGCGAGGAATCGTTCGCGATGGCTTGTGCATCGCGTTCCGCATACACCGAGCCGTCCTCGTGAAAAACCCCGTTCAGCCAACGTGCGTCGTCGTGTATTTTTAAATACGATGGACGCAACATCAGCGACCAGAAATAGCCATTGATGTTATGGCGGTGGAACAGGGGGGCCATGGTGTGGTGGGCGGGTTTCCACTCGTCGCCCGCAGGAAAGACGCCGCCCCAGCCGAGTCCGCCCGCGCGGATGCGCTGCCATTCCGACGCGATATAAGGAAGGCCGGTTTTTTGCTGTAGTGCAGTACGTTCCTCGTTGAAGCGATCAAACTGCTCTTCCGATTTCATAAAGTTCGGGTGCGACTGCATGATCTCGATGCCGTGATCCACATACAATTGATTATGGTCCAGTCCGACGCATCCCATGGTTAGCTTCAATGCGCCTTTTTGTTTCATGGCGCGGTCAAGCATAGCCAGCGCAAATGTCGTTTCTTCCTGCTTGTACAATCCGGGCTCATTCATGACTTCAATCGCCAGCAGCCGTTCATCGTCCTTGTACCGATTCATGAACCAGTCCACGTATTCGAAGCACGGGCCCCATTGGGCTGGATCTTTTAAGATTGCGCGAGAGGGCGAGTGTACTTCACAGCCGGTCACCGGGCTTTCGTCGAGCACATCCACGTCCTGCTTCACGTTCGGGTCCGCCCCGCAATTTTTAAACAGGCAGAGCAGAATGCGGATGCCGTGGCGATCGGCGATGGCCAGCAGGGTGTCCAACTGGTCTTGTACTTCATCGGGCGCTTCCCACCAGCGTTCCGGGCTCAGCCACATACGCAAGCTATTCAAATTAATGCGTGGCGCCAAGCCGATTTGTTGGTCGAGTTGGTCGGCGTCAAACCGCCACCAAACTTGATACGTGTTCATGCGGCGGGTAGGCACGTAGTTCGCGCCCCAGATAGCGGGTACCGTATTTTTTGTCGCGGTCATCGTGGTGTCTCCATGGCAACGTACCATGCAAGAAGTGGCGTGGATTGCCTAGATGCAATCACGACCTGGTCGTGTTCTGTTTCCGACTATCCTGCAAGGCGGGTTAATGCGCCTCGATGCGCCCGGTTGGTGTGGGCCTGCTTTTTTAGACAGGCCTCGCGATATTCACTGGGCGTCGAACCCGAATGAAGGCGAAACACTTTTGTAAAATGGCTGTGGTTGCGAAAGCCCGTTTGCATGCCGATCTGGCCGATATCCAGTGTCGAGTTCCGAAGCAGGCGTTGCGCACGGTCCAGGCGTGTGCGCAGGATAAAATCGTGAAGCGACATGCCGACGCTTTTCTTGAAGACCCGGCTTAAATAATCGGGATGACAATTCATTTTTGCGGCCATCTCCTGAACAGTGATGGCGTGCTCCATGTCGTGAGCGATATGCCATAAGGCGCGTCGCACCGCCGCGGGACGGCTTCGTTGCTCTTCCATGAGCCATTGCGCGCTCGCGGCTTTGTATTGCTGTAAGGGGAGCCCTGAGGCATCGACGATGCGTTTGATCACATCCGCAATAAGTTGGACGCGCTGACGCGCCGTCGCCATGTCTTCCTTTGTCAGGCGGGGCGTTTCATCAAACGCGCTCAGGATCTGTTCCGGATTTATTCCCATGCGTTTGCTGTATCGCTGGATTCGTTCCCGCCCTTTGTTTCGGGTGCCGTGGGCCACCGCCGAGCCGTAATAGAAAACGCCCAGCAGCACGTTATTCAGTATGACGGGATAGGCAATATCTGTTAACCCCAAATGGCATTGACCGACAATAGGCGCTTTTTTATGGGCGACGACGCGATTAACGGCGCGTTTGTTCATTCGGCATCCCATAAAAAATTTAGGATGAACACCGTATTTGGCCAGTCGGCACAAATTGCCGGTGTGCCAGTGGTAGGGGGCAGGCAAGCGCAAATCCTCAATCTCGGTGCAAATGCCTGTCAAATCTTCAAAGCTTAACTGCAGTCGTCCTCCTGCCATTAATAGATCCATCATCTGCTGCAGCAGGCTCGGATTCGGCGTCTTCAGCGGCGTTGTAAATTCTTTATGTTCCTTCGGGATGTCGTTATTCCGCGTGTTAGTGGTCATAATCCTATCATCAATACACGTTTCGTTCTTCGTATGAAAGGAAAATGTGCGATTTATGTGTGCTGATGATGAACAGCCAAAAGTCTGATTCAGCATAATCGAGCATTTGACCTCCGTTCGTTAAACCGCTATAAATGAACTGTTAATTGCATATAAAAATGATGAAATTGTATTATATGAATCGAACGCTCGCATTGATGCTGGCCGGTGTTACCGTGCTGGCGTCGACTGCTTTTGGCGCGGTAGTGTTCAACGATGATTTTGCCACGCAGGCGACTGGAAATAATGTCAACGATTTAGGCTGGTATTATTATGGTGACGGCGGGTTCACGAGCACCGGCGCCAATTCGTTGCCCGGGACTCCTAACAATAACTATATGAGTTTGTTGGGGAGTGCATCCAGTGTGCCCGCAGGCGTCTACAAAGACGTCGACTTCAAACCGGGCAACACGCTGGAAGTGGGCGAACGCTTGAGCCTGTCCGTCGTCGTGGTGGGATCCGCCAACATGGCGAATGTAGCTTCGCGTTTTCGCTTATTCTTGGGCACCCGCGGTGACTCCCCGGCCACGCTTGCGGACAGCGGGGCGGTCTTTTCCGCGTCTTCTGACCGGGAGGGCTATTTATTCCGGATGGCAACGGGAAACAATACCGGGGGTGGCAACATCGGCCATTATGATGCGGATAGCTCGCTGCTGCCGGAATTGCTGGGCGGACCGGTAACGGGTGATGAAACGCTGTATAATCCGGGTTTCGGTTTGCCTAGAGCGGAAAGTTACTCCTATGCCAAGACGCTTACATTGCAATTCGAACGTCTGAACAGCACCGATATGCGTATAACGGGATCGTATGATTACTTCACGGATACATTTTACGAATTTACATCGGTGACGCTGACCAATACATCGTTCGCGTTCGACACCCTGGGCATTGGCATGGCATACTGGGAGAATAACCGTGAAATTCGATTCAGCAACGTAACGCTTGAATACCTTCCCGTTACGCCCGAACCTTCAACCCTTCTACTGGCCATGATGGGGCTCTTTATGCTGTGGCGTTCCTTTGGTAGGTCGGTTCGAACACAGTAACCGCATAGAAAGTATACCGCTGCGCATTATACGACTCCATCCTCCGATCCTTGCATTGAACAGCCATAAGTCTGAATCAGCATAGTGCGAAGCTTGACGATGCTTTGTTAGATTGCGATAAATAAAATGTTAATTGTAAACAAAGGATTGGCACGCTAAACCAGGCGATAGCGCTCGGGTGCTGTAAAGAAACATGGAGAGGCATAATACTAAACGAATATTCGCCTCGGCGGTGGCTGGAGTGACTCTGCTCGGGTCGTCCGCGTGGGCCGCTGTTGTCATTCAGGATGACTTTGCCAATGCGGCGACCTATCCCACCGCTAGTATTAATGATTTTGGTTGGCACACTTTCGGCAATTTCAACGACAATACACTGCCCGGAACTGCGCCGGATAATTATTTGCGTGCCACGGACGCCACATTGGATCGAGCAGGCGTATTTAAAGCTTTTGATTTTAAACCGGATAACACCTTGGGTCACGGTAGCAGTCTTGTCCTGTCCATGACATTTGTCGGATCTGCGAACATGGGTAATATCGCGGATAATTTCCGGTTGTTTCTAGGCACACGGGGCGGTTCCCCTGACATAGACGCCAACAGTGGCTCGCAGATGACGGCGGGCGCCGGGCGGGAAGGATACTTGTTCCGGATGGCAACGGGAGGGCGTACGGATGGCGGCAGTATTACAGCGGATCCTAGCGATCAAATTTTTGGCTCGCTGTTAGGAGGCCCGACCACGGGCTTTAACTCCTTGTATACAGGCAACGGCCTCCCCGATGCCGTCACCTACAGCGTTCCGAAAACACTGACTTTACGTTTTTTGCGTTTGGATGAAACGACTATGCGCATAACAGGGTCGTATGACTTTTTTACCGATACCTTCTATGAGTTTTCCACGGTGGACATCACAACCGACAAATTTACGTTTGATACAATCGGCTTTGGATTAAACTCGTGGGGCACCAGCGGTATTCGCACGTTGCGCGTAAGCGACATCACCTTGGATTACATGCCAATCCCTGAACCTTCGACGCTCCTATTAGCTTTGTTTGGTCTGCTGCTTTTGCGCCGATTACATGTTGGTCAGCGATTGGCATAGCCGTCACGCCCTAAAGCCTAACGCAGGCACTTCAAAGGCGGGTTACGGTCACGGCGCGATGATGCGGAAAAACTGGTGGGGCGCGTTTGTGGTCGCAACGCCGCCAAAATCGGCGCGACCGCCGGTCGCCAGATTCGTGCGAACATTCCGCCACGAACTGCTTTCGGTGAGATTGGTGGTTTCTTGGAGTATGTAGATGGCGCCATCCGTACCGAGGGTGCCCAACTGCAGCCCCTGCGTATCTTTCTCGAACTCCGCTACGCTGCTGATGGCGGCGGGGATGCCCGCGCCGCCCCGGCGGACCGCCTGCAATTGGCCCATTGTCAATACGTGATCATACACGCGTACATCATCAAACCACGCATCCGGCGTCCGATTGTTGCTGGTGCGGGTCGTGCCGGCCACGCGCAAATCGGTGGAGGTGCTGAAGAGCGCGCCCGCATTGGCCGTGCGCGGAGTTCCATGCTGTTGGACTTCGTTGGTTTCCGTTCCGACATAGAACAAGACGTTGTCGGAGGTCCGCGTGCCATCATAGGTTACGGCGAGAAAGGTCCAGCCCGTCGGGACGGAAATGGACTCGGATCCTGCCGCCGCTGCGCTGTTGACTTCGAGCTGGGTATTGAACGATGTGCGGGTTGATTCTCCGGTGAAATACCAGTCGAAACCGTTGCCCGCATGACCATGCATGGAGATCAAGCGATCATACAGTGCGGGGTCGCTGTGCAGGTTAATCCACATGGACAGGGTAAACGCCTGCATCTCATCCAGTTTGGCGGGCCGCGCGGTATAAGCATAGTTGTGTTCATCGCCGCCACTCGTGCTCAAGGCCGCCAACGAATCGGCGCTGGGCGTGTTGCTGGTCCGCGTTGCGTTATCCGCAAAGTATGCGTCGGCAGGATCGCCGGTACCTGTGTCCATGGCCGCCATCGTCCCGCTCTCGGCTTCGTCGAACCGATACCGAAGCGTGGGGCGCGGACTAAAGTCGTATTCATGCGTGTCGCCGGCCTCGCGACCCAACCACACCTGCATGCGGGACGGGCCCCTGTTGTTCCACACGGCATAGGGAATCAGGGTTACAGGCGTCTCGGCGTCGGCGGTGACGACCGTTACTCCGCCGAGCAGGGCCGGCTCATGGTGCGCATGCAGCGTGGCGGTGTCGGACAGGGCCGGAAGAGCGCCATCGTGGTCGATGGCTTCGACGCAATACACCACGGGACCGCGTTCGACGGCGATGCGTCCGGCCACGTCCGCGACGTTCGGATGCGCCTGCACACGTCGCGGCATCATCGGCAGGTCCACGTTCACCACGTCGCCCGGCTGCCACACCCGGTTCAGCCGCACATAGCCGCGCTCGACGGTTGTTGCTTGCGGGACCCCGTTCACCGACACGGACCAGGCCTCCGGCGCGGGGTCCCTGTACGTGTAGAGCGTGCCGGGCATCGGCGCGCCCCGGGCCCAGCCCGGAATCCGTAAGCGGAGCTCGAACGCAACGGGTGCGTCCCCCTCGATCGTCAGCGCCACCTCGCCATCCCACGGATAGTCGGTCTCTTGCCGGATCAGCACGTTGGTGTCGCCGATCTCAATGGTGGCTTCGCCCGCCATGTACAAGTGTGTGTACAGAATCGATTCCCGGACCGAGTAGATCAGTCCTGGAATTTGCGGCACGTAGCGGGCGAGATTGCCCAGGCAACACGGCGTGTGCTGCCATTCCGTGCGTTGCCGGGTGCCGGGGAGGTCTTCGAGGGGGTTGCGGTAGAAGAAGGCGCTTCCGTCGAGCGAGAAGCCCGCGGGCAGCGCGTTGTACAGCACCCGTTCCAGCACGTCCGTGAACTTCCCGTCCTCTTCCAGCAGGACCAGGCGGTGATGCCACATGATGTTCGCGACCGCTCCGCAGGTCTCGGCGTAACCGTCGTTGGGCAGGCTATAGGCCGGTCCGAACCCTTCGGTGGAGGCTACCGAGCCGATGCCGCCGGTGAGGTAGAGGCGGGTGAGGACCAGATTGCGCCAGAGATTCGTGGAGGCGTGCCGGTACGCTTCGTCGCCGGTCAGTAACGCATAATCCGCCATACCGGTGTAGAGGTAGCTCGCGCGCACGGCGTGCCCGGCCACGAGGGTCATGTTGGTGACCGGCGCGTGATTGCAGTAGTACGACGAGCTGCGCCACACGGAGTTGGGATGGCCGCGACCGCGGGCCTCCATCAGGTGTCGCATCAGGTCCAGATACTTCTCTTCGCCCGTCGCCCGGTACAACCGTCCCAGCGTCATCTCGATATGCGGGTGTCCGGGTGGAATGGTCAGGCCGTCCTCCATCCAAACCTGCTTGATCAAGTCGGCGCTGTGTTGGCCAGCTGTTAGGAACGTGTCCGAGCCCGTGGCGGATGCATGCGCGATCGTCGCTTCAATAAAGTGCCCCATATTGTATGTTTCGTGGCTGTCGTGACCGGTTTGCGCGCCCAGTTCATTCAGCCACCGATCGTAGCCCATGGCGCTGCCTGTCTTCCCCAAGGTCCGGGACGTGTATAGGTATCCGTCATCCTCCTGGGCGCCCGCGAATTCTATCGCGTACTGCTCCAGGCGAGCCATATCGTCCGCGTTGGGATGCGCGGCCAGTACATGGCCAAGTCCTTCCAGGAAGGTATGCGCATACGCGTCGCCCTTCGGGCCGTCCGGGTCGACGGGCTCCAACCCGGCCGCCTGACGAAAGTTGCTGAAAAAGCCGCGGTCTTCCAACTGCTGTTCGAAGTTCGGCAGCATGACCGTGCGATGCGCCTCTAGGCGATCGCCCCATAGGCCGCCCGATAGACTTACTCGATAGTGAGGTACCGCATCATGTGGAGCGGCGTACGTCGTGCTGCTTGGAGCCCAAGCCACCAAGGCGCAGAAGACGAGATGGGCGACTGTGTTGAAAAGTTTCACTTCGATATAATAACCATTAAAAATATGTATCTGCGATGTCAAGGTATCAAGTACGGTCTCGTCATAAACGCGACTCTTTGCTGTTCCATATCAGACCATCATGCTTGTCGTGTTTGGCGTAATGATCGTGCGGAAAAAGGACAGAGGGGGCGTTGACGAACGTCGACGGTTTTTGTTCACTTATTGGCTTAGGCGGTTTTCATTACTCATACGAAAGGAGCGCGATGAAATTGGTTTCATTGTTTCGGCGCGGTGAAGGTTTGTTGTGCGGTCTCGTGGTTTGCTTGTTGCTCACGGCGTGTGGGCGATCGTCAACCGAAGAGGCAGGCGCTTTGCGGGTCGGCTTTTCGCAAATTGGCGCGGAGAGCGCGTGGCGCACCGCCAATACGGAATCCATTCGTAGCGAAGCAAAAAAGCGCGGCATTGATCTTCGCTTTTCCGATGCGCAACAACGTCAGGAGAATCAGATTCGCGCGATCCGCTCTTTCGTTGCGCAAGGCGTGGATGTGATTGTGCTCGCGCCGGTGGTGGAAACCGGTTGGGAGCCGGTGTTGCGCGAGGTACAGCGCGCGGGTATTCCCGTGATTCTTAGCGACCGCACGGTGGATGTCACGGATGAGTCTTTATTCGCTACGTTTATCGGGCCTGACTCCGTCGAGGAGGGACGGCAGGCGGGGCTATGGCTGGCCAAGGAAACAAATGGCAAAGCCGTTATAGCCGAGTTGCAGGGCACACCGGGTTCCGCTCCGGCGCTGGCGCGTCAAAAAGGATTTGCCGAAGTGATGGCCGATTATCCGGATATGAAGATTGTCAAAAGTCAAAGTGGCGACTTCACGCGGGCGCGCGGCAAGGAAGTAATGGAAGCGTTTCTGAAAAGTCCTGAAGGAAAATCCATCACAGCCTTGTATGCGCACAACGATGACATGGCCTTGGGCGCTATTCAGGCTATGGAAGAAGCCGGTGTAAAGCCGGGAAAAGATATCGTGATTGTATCCGTTGACGGCGTGCGTGGCGCGTTTGAAGCCATGGTGGAAGGCCGATTAAATTGCACGGTGGAATGCACCCCGATAATCGGTTCGTATGTGTTTGATGCGGCGGAAGCGTTGGCGCGCGGCGAGGAAGTACCGCGTCGCATCGTGGTGAAAGGCGAAGTCTACACCATGGATCAGGCGGCGGACGTGATTGACCAGCGGCAGTACTAGGTTGTGCCGGTCGCTCGCTTTTCTGATGTGACTATATACCGCTTACCCTTATGACTGCACCCCTCCTAGAGATGCGAGGCATCGTGAAGACCTTTCCCGGGGTCCGTGCCCTGGCCGGCGTGGACTTCACGTTGCGCGCGGGTGAGATACATGCGTTGATGGGGGAAAATGGGGCAGGGAAAAGCACACTGGTCAAAGTATTGACCGGCGTGTATCCCCGCGATGCCGGCGACGTGCGTCTGGAAGGTGTTTCCATCGAGCCCCGTTCTCCCCACGATGCCGAAGCCTGTGGCATCGCTACGGTGTATCAGGAAGTTAATTTAATTCCGTATTTGTCCGTCGCGGAAAATATTAGTTTAGGTCGCGAACCAGTTCGTATGGGCCTGATTCGCTGGAAAGAAATGCGGAAGCGCGCCGAACACGCGCTGGCCCGGCTGGGCTTGCATATTGATGTGGAGCAGGATCTTTCCTCTTATTCCCTGGCCATTCAGCAAATGGTGGCGATTGCACGGGCGCTTGATCTCCGCGCCCGTTTGCTGGTGCTGGATGAACCCACCTCCAGCCTGGATGAACGGGAAGTGCAGGAATTGTTCGCGGTGCTGCGTCGCTTAAAAGCCGAAGGCATGGGGATTGTGTTTATCACGCATTTTATGGATCAAGTGTATGCTTTAAGTGACCGCATTACCGTGCTTCGCGATGGTCATCTGGTCGGCGAATACGAAGCCGCGTCGCTCCCTCGCCTTGAATTGGTCGCGCGTATGATCGGCAAAACCCCGGAAGACGTGGCCGCCATGGAACAACAATCCGCAGTGGCTGATCCTCTGGAAGAGGAACCATTTCTTGCCGCTTTGGATCTAGGGCGCACAGGAGCGTTGCACCCGTTAAACCTAGCCGTGCGCCGTGGTGAAGTTCTGGGGTTGGCAGGGTTGCTTGGTTCGGGGCGCACGGAAACGGCGCGCTTGCTGTTTGGCGTGGATCGCGCAACATCCGGGCACATTCAGATTGGCGGAAAAAACACTTCGATCCATTCCCCCCGGCAAGCTATTCAAGCGGGACTGGCCATGACACCCGAAGACCGCAAAGACGCAGGCCTTGCGCTGGATCTTTCAGTACGCGAAAACATGATGCTGGCGCTCCAGGCGCAACGAGGCCTATGCCGGCCCATCCGGGAAGAAGAACAGCACGCTTTGGTGGACGAATATATTCGCGCGCTAGGCATAAGAACCCCTTCGCCCGAGCAAGCTATACGGAACCTTAGCGGAGGCAATCAGCAAAAAGTGCTTTTGGCGCGTTGGTTGCTTACGCGTCCGGCTTTGCTGATTCTTGACGAACCCACGCGCGGCATAGATGTCGGAGCCAAAGCAGACATTGAAAAACTTATCGAGTCCTTGCGGGCCGAGGGCATGGCGTTGATTTTTATCAGCGGGGAATTGGAGGAAGTGGCCCGAATCGCCCAGCGCGTGCTTGTTATGCGGGATCGTCGGCTTGTCGGCGTGTTAGCGGGAAGCGCTCTTACCCTGGATGCGATTATGCGCGATATCGCCGCGGCTCCGGAGGAGGCCGACACATGATCGTTGATCTGATGCTGTGGCCTTCGCTGGTCGCGTTGGCGTGGTGGTCGCGTCGTAACGGTAACCCGGTATTTTATGCGTTGATCGCTTTGGGATTGCTGCTTGTTTTTAACCGTTGTTTCACGCCGGGCTTTTTCGAGGTGGATGTGCGTGACGGACGCTTATACGGCGTGCTGATAGATGTTTTGAATCACGGATCGCGTGTCATGGCGCTGGCGCTGGGCATGACGTTGGTTATTGCCACGGGCGGTGTGGATTTGTCTGTGGGGGCTGTGATGGCCATTGCGGGTGCCGTGGCGGCGCTTATGGTGAATATGGGAGTGCCCTGGCCCGGCGCGGTTGCCGCGGCTTTGGGTGTGGCTATGCTGTGCGGGGCCTGGAACGGATTGCTGGTGGCGGGTTTTCGCGTACAACCCATTGTGGCCACGCTTATTCTCATGGTGGCGGGACGCGGCATTGCGCAGTTACTGACGGGCGGGCAAATCATTACGTTTACCGACCCCGGCATGGCGTTTATTGGAAACGGGCATCTACTGGGTTTTCCTTTTCCAGTCTGGATCGTTTTGGCTTTGCTGGGACTGGTCGCTTTAAGCACGCGCAGGACCGCCGCAGGCATGTTTATCGAGGCGGTTGGCAATAACGAACGCGCCGCCTACTTTGCCGGACTTAATCCGCGCGTTATAAAAGCCGCGACGTATGTACTCGCTGGCTTTTGCGCAGGCGTGGCCGGTCTGATGGCTGCGTCTAATATCCGCGCGGCCGACTCGAATCACGTGGGGCTGTATTTGGAACTCGACGCTATTCTCGCGGTGGTGGTGGGAGGCACGTCGTTGATGGGCGGACGCTATTTTCTGGCGGGCTCCCTGGTCGGCGCGTTGTTGATACAGACGTTGACCACAACCATGTTTATGCGCGATGTAAGCGCCGATGTGGCGCCTGTGCCTAAAGCGTTATTCATTATTGCGGTATGCCTGATTCAATCCCCTTCGCTACGGGCGCGGTGTCGTTCATGGTCGCAACAGATTCGGTTGTTCGGCGCGGGCAGGGAAAAGGCGTCATGAAGTTAAAGGTTCAGGCTAAATATATTCCCTTGTTAGCCACGGCGCTGGTTATGGCGGCGCTCTATATAGCAGGCGGCGCAGCGTATCCCCGGTTTTTCTCGTTGAGTGTGCTGGTGAATCTTCTGGGCGATAATGCTTTCTTGGGCATTGCTGCTTTGGGCGCGACATTTGTGATCCTGTCCAAAGGCATTGATTTATCGGTTGGCGCTGTGATTGCATGCATAAGTATTCTTGTGGCCACGCTGGTGGAGCGCGGCATGCCGCCTGGAGCCGCTATAAGCGTGGCCCTGCTTGCGGGTACGGCGTTTGGCGGTGCCATGGGGTGTTTGATTCATTATTTCGTGTTGCCACCTTTTCTGGTGACGTTGGCCGGCATGTTTTTTGCGCGCGGAATTGGTTTTGTGATTCATCCGCAATCGCTGGGTATTCAGCACGAATTTTTCAGGGACACCGTGGTGCGCGCATGGGCTATTCCTCTGGCCGACCGCGTATTTTTCCCTTTCTATGCGACTTGTTATCTTTTGTTATTTCTCCTGGCGCTTGTTCTGGCGCATCATACCCGTTTTGGTCGCGCGGTGTATGCGTTGGGCGGCAATGAACAGTCCGCGCAATTGATGGGTCTTCCCGTGGCGCGCACCCGGATCGGGGTATACGCGCTGGCTGGATTTTGTTCCGCTGCGGCGGGTGTGGTGTATGTTTTTTACATGCAATCCGGGAACCCCGCCGCGTGTGTCGGGTTGGAACTCGACGCCATTGCGGCGGTTGTCATTGGCGGCACATTGTTAAGTGGCGGGGTGGGGTATGTTGGCGGGACGTTCATGGGCGTGCTGATTCTCGGGTTAATCCAGACCTTGATCACGTTTCACGGCGATTTGAATACGTGGTGGACGCGTATCGTAGTGGGCGTGCTAGTGCTGACGTTTCTGTTATTGCAGAACGTCATCACGGCCATGGTGCGCCGTCGCTCGAGGCAATAAACGCGGATATTTTGGGTGAGATTCTACAGCGTATTCGCAGTCAATAGCTCGAAACGGATGTCAAAAATCTCTTGATCCGTCATGTTCGGACTAGGGTGGATGCGCCAGTCTACATTATTCTTGGAAACAATGGCGCCGTTCACCGCACCTGCTTTTATTTGCTTATAGACGGCATCCAACTTAGGAGCGCCCACCATATACACATAAAGCGGTTGATGTAGCTTGCGCTGGTCCCAACCGGGTTCGACGACGACCTGAAGCAACACAACGGCATCTACTCCAGAATAGTTTTGAAGAATATCTTCAAAGGTGTCCGGGGAAATGACACCTGTTTCGAGGCTCGCGTCGGCCACGGCATCCAATTCGTGCCAAGTGATGCGGTGTTTTCGTTTATCCAATGTACGTTCAAATCCCCGCTTTTGAAAATCAATACTGGTTTCCCACTCAACGGCATACTGAGTCGAAGGATGGATGGCCAATATATGGCCTCCGGTCGGAAGGGCTTCCTTGAGGGTGTTGCCCATCACGGCTGTGGCCGCGGAAATAAAAGACGTGGATGTACGAATACCTTTCTCTCTGTCCGACCGCATTTGGCGGTAACCGGAAAACAGGCTGATTACCACGAGCGCCAACATAAGTGGCGTGATGAGTTTAGGTTGGCGCGGGCGCAAACGATACAGTATCAGCAAGACCGCCAGTAACAGTATATTGCTCAAGTACGTCATGATATTACGATCCTATATTACTGTGTCAAAGGGTCGGGCATTGACCATGCATCCGTATACGTCAATGATTCGCCGTGCCCATCCGCGTACATATAATTGAATTTATTTCCGTGCAGCGGCTCCTCGACAATAGCTCCCCACAAACCCCCATCTCCGATGCGCCAGGAATGTTGGTTAAAGACAGCATGATCGGGGTTTGTCGTAAACCAGGATATCTCCGGCGTACCGCTGCCACCGCCAAGGCCCATGCGCCCCGCATAAGTGTCGAAAAGCAGGATCGCGGAGGATGGAATACTGGAAATCGGCTGGCCTACAAACACTCGAGAGTTGGGATCGCCGGGGCTTGCTTCATAAATCAGATGCTCCGCGATTACATTGGTGTATATGCCAAATTTGTAATTTCGTTTGGTGTTCTGGGAGCTGGAGGAATAGCGAAAATTACCGGGACATCGGTACAAATCATACGGTACCCTTGGGTCGGCTTCTTCGCCCCGCCCGTCATAGGGACGCAGGTATAAATCCCATGTAACGGAGCCGGCAAATCCTTCCTGTAGATTCGGCAGCCGTCCGTCATGTTCCGCGGCGTAAAGCACCAAGGCGCTATGGATTTGACGACTATTCGTCATGCATCCCGCGCGCCGAGCCAAAATCATTCCGCTTTCGATCGTTGGCATGATTAGCGAGAACAACAAAGCAATAATTGCAATGACCACAAGCAGTTCGACCAGGGAAAACCCCCGCGCCTTCTGTGGCCTTCTAATCATGTTGCGCGATATACGTTTTGTTATCACACGCTTAATATACCCCGAAAGTTGCTCCATGCGTCAATAGTTAGACTGTTCTTAACACATCAAATTGTTGTTCAATATCCGTGATGCCGTGTGTCCGGCATCGGTTATGGAATAGTTGAAAGTCGGGAAACATACTATCTTTAATCTTAATAAACTATTCTAATAATGTATACCATACAAATAGAGAAAGGTTTGTTATGCATTGTACAGGCACGCGGTTTGGTTTTGGGGTTTTGTTATTTACTTTATGGATTGCGACATGCGTTTTTAGCCAGGCTGACGGCGCTGTTTCCGGTCGTTATGTACGGCTCGAAAATCCATCCGGCGGGTTGCCCCGGCTACTGGCTGAAGTGGAGGTGTACGCGGGCGGCGTCAATGCGGCAGTATCCGGCAGCGTCCGCCTGTCATCGCAAGGTACGGGTAGAAACGCCCCCGATTCCGACGTGTTGATCAATGGAGATACCGCGCAAGGCTACGAAATTATTCAGCGCGGTGATGCGTATCCCTGGGTTGAAGTGGATTTGGGGGAATCCCGTTCGATTGAGCGCATTGCATTTTCCTTTAGTCACCGTCGCGACACCGCGCCGCAGATCGGTATTCCAAACGGGTTGCTGGTCGTGGTGCTTGATGATGCGCGGAATGTTGTCTGGCATCAACGATATCCACGGGGAGGCGCAACTATTGAACCGAAGCCATTTGACGCCCGCTATGCAGGACGTCATCTCCCACTGGATCTCGCCGAGTCATGGTATGATTTGACGTCCGAAAGTCGCGTGGATTGGACATGGCACGGGAATGAAGTGGAGTTGGCGTTGACGCCGCACACGCCGGAAGAAACCGCGCGACGCCGGGCCATTTTTGCGGCGCGTGACTCCGACGAATCCGTGGCCGAATTGGCGCGTCAACTGCATGCGGCCTTGTTACCGGATCGGCCCGCGTTGCAAGCTTTCTATGCGCATTACGATCAAGGGGATTATCGCGCGGCACTGGATGCATTCCGCGATTATGTGTTCGACCGGCTGAAAAACCGCGAAACACACGGCATCCCGTCGCATAGTTTGAGCGCATATTTTCCGGGACAACCGGACTGGATTGTGGTGTCCGAGGCGATGGCGGGACGGCGTCGCGTCGAATATGGCGTGCACGATTTCGGCTTTCCGAATTTGACGTATTACAGCGAAACAGTTAGCGGCGAGGTCGGCCCTCCCGGCGCGTCGTTATGGGCGCCGAACGAAGATTTGGGCGTGCCGGATGACGCGACGTGGGGCATCTCCATCACCGGATCGCAAAACGGATTGTGGGCGCCGGAAAACGCGCGCCTGCCACTGGGCCCGGGCCTGGGCCATCCCTTTTGGAGCACACCGGAGGGCAGCAACGCCGTGCGCCATATCGAGTTGTTTAATGCCGGGTTACGCGGTCCCACGTTCGATCAATACTACGATTTGTTAAAAGCGTATGCCGCAGGAGGCGACCGCGCATATTTGGTGCGATGGATGGATTATCTCGACGACTGGTATTTGTTTGGCCGCGAGGATATTTTCCGTTCACGCCTGAACCTGTTGCAAGCCGCGGAAAACACGAGCCGCGATTTGCAGCGTCGTCTGGCCAATATGACGTGGCTGCTGGAAAATCAGCCTGCGTTTGAAGAGGAGATGCGTTCGACGACACTGGCGCGTTTTGTGTTGGGGCACATCGAGGATTGTATGCCGTACACCGTGCGCATGACCCGCACCGAGCTGGCCAACTGGGGCATTTTCTCGACCAGTTTCGGTTTGATGTGGACATGGAAAATCCTGCCGGACTTCAAGGCGATTGATTATCTCGCGCGTGAGGCGTTCCATACCTGGCAGTTGGAATGGATCCATGCCTACGCGCCCGACGGGCATAATGCCGAGACGGAACGGGGCGCCTATCAATCCACGTCACTGGAAGCCTTCGACCACGCGTTTGGCGGGTTTAATCCCGACTGGCTGGATCCGGTGGAAATGGAGGAGGTCACCGACAAGGCGCGGCGCTCCATCCGTCAGATCCTTTCGGAAACCACGCCCGACGGCGTGGCTGGCGCGCGATTCCGGTTGAATTACCGTCATTCGCAATTCGGTATCCGGCACGGCGGCAACTGGGTGGCACGGGAAGATCGCGTGTTCGATCATCCGGAAATGGCGGCCCGTTTGCAGTTGGTGAACGACGAGGAAAACGCGCCGTTGCCGCAGGTGCTGTCGGAACTCACGCCCTACGGCGGCAAGTTTATGTTGCGGGATCAGTGGGGACCGGACGGCGGGTACTTCTTTATGGAGAACTACCGTCAGGGCTCGCAAAATCCCTTCATGCGCACGCGGTACACGTTGCGGCAGTCCGGCCAGGATCTGCTGTACGGCACACCGATCCTCGTAGACCGTCGCGCACCGTTCCAGCAGTTCGGCAAGATCATGCCGGTCGGCGGGAAAACGGAGTATCTGGGGCAGGCGCCCCGGCATGTGATGGACACCCGCTTTCACGGGGAAGGTCCGCTGATGTTGGCCGAGGCGAAACAGGACGCGCAGTACGGGCTTCGTACCCATTGGTCGCATTACTGGGGAGCCCCGGACTCCTTCGCGTGGGGACCGCATGTGAAGGCACTGGACTATGTCAACGAGCCGATCCGCGACGTCACCGCGTGGCGGCAGGCCGTCAGCGTGCCCGGCGAACAACTGTATATAGTGACGGACCGCATGGAAACCTTCCAAGCACGTGAATACGCCAAGGCTCATCACGTGGAAATAATTGACCGTAACGCAGCCGATCGTGCGATTCGCGTGGACCGCGATACGGCCCGGATTGTCACGGAATGGGACGATCATCCGAATGTCGATGTCCGGTTTTTTAGTCCGTCGCGCTTGATGTTTTTCAACCGGTACCATCCGGAAACCGGCGAACCCGAATGGCTGGAGGGTGGACCGGCGGAGTGGTTGGCAACCGGCGTGCGTGCGCCGGGGTATCCCGTGGCGGCCCGTTGGCATGGTCGCGGCGATCAGGTGATCGTCATGCTGGCTCATACGAGTCGGACTGCGGACGATGCCCCCCTGCGCGATGTGCAGCCCCTCAACGGCGACCGGGGACAGGCCGGCTTTCGTGCGGTCACCGGTTCGGGCGCGGAAATCTGGTATCAGGCGGGTCCGCATGCGGTCAATAATCTGCGCGCCGGCCCGGCGCACATCCGGGCGGAAAGCCTCCTGGTTTTGCGCAAGGATGGCGCCTGGCATGGCATGGTATTGAGTGCCCAAGGTCCGCTGGTCCTCGACGGCGCTACGCATACCCCCGACGCGGACAGTTACATGTTCACGGTCGCGGAAAGCGGGTTTGCAGCGACACCCGTCCAGTGCCCTGTCGATACGGTGAAAATCTATCCGGAGCGAAACGTGTTTACGGATGAAGTCGAGGTGTCGTTCGATATTCCGACGCAAGACACGCGTGAAATTGAATTCCGTTACACACTGGATCAGAGCGATCCCACACTGGAATCGGACTTGTACGAAGGGCCGTTCACGTTAAGCGAAAGCGCCATGGTCAAAGTGCGTGCGTTCCGCAAGGGCTTGGACGAAACGCCGTATCGCGAAGGCGTGAAATCCAGCGCGATTGAATACGCGTACTTCCAGAAGGAAACGCCCCGTCCGGCGGACACGGTGAACCAGACCGCGCCCGGGTTGACCTATACCTACGCCACGGATTGGCGTTGGGGCCGGTTGTTTGTTCATGCTGGAGAAGACGGCGTCGTCGCGCCTGAAAAAGAAGGCGTGGTGTCGACGTTGCTTGATGGGGAAGACATAGCGGCTGTGCGTGACGGCAACACGTCGCCCTACGCGGTGGTGTATCGCGGTTATCTCGACGTGCCGGAGACAGGCGTGTACGGGGTGTATGCTCCGCAGCATTTATTGGATGTCACCGCGGACGCGGGCTTTAACATGCGTGTCTTTATTGGCGGCGAGGAATGGAAGCCATCGGGCCGCTTGCACGCCGAGAACGCCTGGTATGTGGCGCTGCAGGAGGGGAATCATCCTTTTGAAGTGCGCTTTGTGGACTACCGCCGGGACCCGCCGAAAAATGAATACTGGATGATCGGTCGCACGGAAGCGCAATGGCAGGGCATCCCCGCTCTGGAAATCAGCGGCCCGGACCGGGGCCGCGGACCAGTGCCCGAAGCGTGGCTGCGAAGATAAAACATGAAAAGGTGGCGCGGGCGCTCCGCGCACGCGATCAGCGTCCACGGAGTGGCCGCTCCACCGTGGATCAGCGTCCACCGTGGTACAATGTAACATATGTCTTGATCTTCGGGCGTATTCTGTTATATTTAAGTCAGATCCTTGTATAAGGGATCACAACGATTACATGCAAAACAAACGAACCATTTTAACCAGCGAGCTACTGGCCCGTTGCGGCGTCGTTCTGGGTATGCTCGTGAGCGGTACATCTGTGTATGCCGCCGCATGGATCGGCGGCACGGGTAGTTGGAATGACGGGGGGAATTGGAGCGGTGGTACGGGACCGGGTGGTGTGCCTGCAGCGGGTGAAGGGGTTTTTATCTCTCAAGCCAATGCGGTGGTGAACGTGGATTCTGCCGGGAATCTGGGCGGGTCGATGCGACAAGGAGAAATCGCCGATACAACTACGATCAATATTGACTACGCAGGGGCTGGGACAGCCTTGACGCTGAGCAGCGGCACATGGGATGTGGGGCATCGGAACGGAAGTACGGCTATTGTGCATCACAATAATGGAGCCGTCAGCGGCGTGTCGATTAACGTGGGGGGGCACCAAACAGCCACCGGCACCTACAATATGAACGGCGGCTCTCTTACGGCATCGGGCAATTTGACCGTGGGGACGCTCAACGCGTCCCATGTGGGGGTGGGTACCTTCACCATGAATGAGGGTGCGGTCAGCGTTAACCAGCATGTAACGATTGGTTCCAGTGCGGGTGGTGCCGGGTCTTCTGGAACGATGACGTTGAGTGGCGGCTCATTCAGCACAATGTTGGGGGGAAACTGGACCACCACCATTGGCGGAAACGGAACGCTAAATGTGGAGGGGTCCTCCGTCACCATCAGTCATGCCAATCAGTTTTCCGTTGCTTCCGGCGGCACCATGCGCTATGCCTTGGATGCGGGCGGCGCGTCGGTGTTCAACATCAACAACAACGTCTTTTTGGACGGCATCCTGCAGTTGGATATGTTGGACAAGTTGTCGACGCCGGGAGACATTCTGCTACTGGACAAAGAATCGGGAGGTGCCATTTCGGGCAGCTTTGGTCAGGTCGTGACACCGTTTGGAACTTTTTCGGGCAACGAGGGCAGCGAGATCACCATGGGTAGCGGAAGTGCGCGTTATTATTACGAACTTTCGTATGCCGGGGGCAACGGGAACGACCTGGTCTTGCAATTAAACGATTTTGGGTTCATTCCCGAACCCGGTACAACCACCTTATTTCTGTTGGGCGGATTGATGCTTGCTTGGCGAAGATCGCGTAAATAGAGATGCTGAACCGGACGACCGATCATTAAGTCCGGGTGGCCCATTGCATCCGTTCAGTTCCCGGGTGTCAAAATCTCTGCGTTATAAAGCCTCTGTGAATAAATGTCTGTTTTCTGACAACCTTCAGTCGGATTATCGACTATCTTATCCATGGCGGTGCTGGTGTAATGGCAGGGTAGCGATGAAGCCATGGGACTTATGACAACCTTTTTCTCTGTACTGCTTATTATGGGAATCAACGTGCCACAAAACATGAACGACACGACGTCCGGCGATGCGCAGATGTGGAATGGATTTGCGCGGGAAACGATCACGGTGGGGGAACACCAGGCCGTTGTGGTCCGTCCGTCCGCGCCTGCGCCCGGTCAGCCCTGGGTGCTGTGCTTCGGGTTGGAAATCCGCTACATGGGTGCGACGGACTATGAGGAATGGTCGCCCGGCGTGTTCCCGGCTTTGTTGGAGCAAGGCTTTCATGTGGTGGCGATGCATGGGCCTATTGAGCCTTTCGGATCGTCCCACGGCGTGGAACAATTGCATGGATTTATCAGCGGCGTGGTGGACGCCTGGGAATTGGCGCCTGCGCCTGTTATTGCCGCCTTAAGTCGGCAAGGATTGCTGGCGCAGCGTTACGCCCTGACGTACCCGGAACGCGTGGCTGCGCTTTATCTGGATCGTGCGGTATGCGATTTTAAAAGCTGGCCCGGTCGGCATCGTGAAGCATTCTGGCGCGCGATGAAAAACGATTATGGATTTTCCAGTGACGATGAAGCGTTGCATTTCGACGGTAATCCCGTGGATCAAGTCGCGTTTTTTGCGCAGCGCCGTATCCCGGTGTACCATGTCGTGGCCGAAGCTGACACGGTGGTGCCGCCCCACGAAAATGGTTTGCTGATGTATGAGCGCGCCCAGGCGCTCGGGGCTGCGTCTTTTCACTGTGCTGTAGAGAAAGAAGCCGGACATAATCCACACGGCCTCCGGCAAATAGAACATCTGATGGCTTTTATTATCCGGCACGGGGTGCGGGGCGGGGCATCTATCGAGTAGGGGTTTTATGAAAAAAAGTATTCATATGATTGTCATGGCGCTTTGCGTTGTATGGAGCGGGGAATTGTGGGCGCAAACATCGGCTCGCTATCTGCGCATCGAAGCCCCATTTTCACAGCGGACTGCGTATCACAAACTGGACATCATAAGCGATGGGCAAAATATAGGTGCGGAAGTGGCGGAACACGGGTCGGTTGACGGCGTGGAATACAAAGGCGGCGCGGCCGATTTCCGTGATTTCTGGAAGACGTTGCTGAACGATGGCTTCGCGGATGATTCGCGTCGCGTGTATTTTCCTGAAGCGTCGCCGAATCCATGGACGGACATTGATCTCGGTCAAACATATCCGCTGGACAAGCTTGTGATGCGGGTATCGCCGAGCTACAACGACCGTCCGTTGCGCGTCGTGACATTGTTGGACGAACAACGACGCATTGTTCATTGCACGGTGTTGCAGGATGTGTTTGCCGGCCGGGCGCGCGGTGAGCGCGTGGCGCAGGTGGAGGTGGACTTCACAACACCCGCCCCCTTGTACGAAGGGAAAGTATTGCCCCGAGATACATGGATGTGGATTCCTCTGGGTGACATCGCGGAAATGGCGGAAGCAGGCGCATTTCCGGGAGCGGACGAGCAATACAAACTATTTCAAGCCCGCAATGCGCCGGAAGCCGTGGAAGCGTTTGCGCATGCATTTTTTGGCGGCATGGACCTGTCCAAGCCCGAATTAACCCCGGTGGCAAAAGCGTATCTCACCGGTGATTACCCTGCGGCATTCGAGGCCTATAAACGCCGCTTTTTCGAACTCATCAAGCCCATTGAAAATTTATATGGTCACCCCACCGCCAAAGGATACGCGACCCAAGGCGATGACTTGATGAAGCATGCGTTTGTAGTGCCTTATCAGGGGAAAGGCTCGTTCATCCGTCCCGGACGCATCAACTGGGCTGAAACGCCGGATGCCAACCATGTGGGATACACACAGACGGCATTGTTGACGTCGTATGCCGAGACCGGAGACGCGCGTTACTTGCAGCGCTGGGGGGAAATCAGCGATGAGTGGGGCATGTTCTACAGTCAACACGCGGATCGCGTGGACCGCGATATCCGCGATTATTTTGCGAAGGCCCCCCCGCAACAATTGTTCCTGTTTGCGCTGCGTCTCAAGGAAGTATGGACAGAGCGCCCTCAATTGGTGGACGACTTGCCCGCGATTTCGCTTGCGCGCCTCCTTGTCCCTGTGCTGGATGAATACGGTCCCGCTTACTGGCGGCAAGTCCGGCAACAAACCTACAATCACACGTTTAATGCGGTAAATGCCGCGTACCGATCGGGCCGTTTGTTGGAGGACTTTTACGCCGGACAACGGCTGGCCAAGGAAGCGCGGCAGCATATGCACCGGATTCGCACCGTTGGGATGACGCGTGACGGGAGCATGATTGAAATCGGCGACGAGGGGCATCGCAACATGCATCAAGTGCTTGGGCGGACGTATGTGGAAATGACGGAATTCAAGCCGGACTGGTTCGATGTGCCCTACCGAGACAAATTTCACTACGACTATGAAAACATCTACCGGTTTAATTTTCGTGTGTGGGGCTCCGAGGGCGGTAACGATCCGCTGTATTATTTGCAGACCAACCGCACAACCAAGCATGGCATGCCGGTTCCCCATTACACGCCTGCCCATGTTTATCAGGAACCGGAAGTGCGTCGTATACTGGATACGGTATGGGGACGAGGCCGCAACCCGGAGGCGACCGCTGACGACAACGAGGTCGTGAAGTATCTTGAGACGCCCCGGTACGAAGGGCTGCCGAAACATACCAGCGACTGGATGGCGCATACCGGCCTGCATTACATGCGGCGCGGGTGGGCGCGTGATGACAGTTATGTGCGTATCAAGAATATAATCCGTGGCTCACATAGCAGCGGCGGTGGCGGAGGCATTGACCCTCGTGTGCCGGGAGATATGATGCTTACGTATTGGGATTATGGATCGTCTTTAATGGCCATGTACGCGTTGCAAATCGGGAACCATGCGCCCAAGTGGTGGCATAACCAAACGATTTATCCTACAGGAAGCAAACAAAGTATTTTGACCGAGGCTTCGGAAAAAGCGAAAGATGCGCGCTGGCATAGCGGGCCTCGTTTTAGTTTTGCTGAATTATTCTACGATGGGGCTTACGAGGAATTCGGGGTGCGCCGGGGGGAGCCGGGTTTACTGGAAGAAGTGCATGCCCGGCGGTTTGTAATCATGGTGCGGGAACCTCGTTTATTGATCATCATGGACAACGCAAACACGGATGTGGACGAAAATTACCGGTTTAACGTATCGCTGAAACGGGCAGAGAAAGGCGGTCGCATCGAAATAGACGAGACCCGCGGCATTGCGCGTGTGTATGGAGGGGAACATCCGGGATTGGAAGCTCGCTTTTTTAGCGCGTCGCCGGTGACGTTCGGTAATCGGCTATCCCCTCGAGGCGGCATAGGGTGGGGAACCTCCCCGGGTATGGTGGACGAAGTATTTTCAGTAGGACGGCGCGGCGGAGCGGATCACACCTTGGTTGGCTTGTTTACGCCTGTTGCCCCGGGGGGGGCTGGACTGGTCCCGCGCGAGTTTCAAACGATACAAACCGAGGGCTTAACTGGTTTTCGCATGCGCAATGCGGACGGCGTTATGATGTCGTTTCTAACCCCGACGCGACAAGGTGTAGCCCGCATGAAAGAAGCGGGATTGACGGTTGAAGCGGAGGCCTTGCTGGTTATGCAAACGCGCGAAGGACGCTCCGGCCTTGTGCTGGGCGCGGTGGACGAGGAATCGCCGCACCGTGACTACGAATTTGTACAAGATCTGCAAAATCCTCGCGGCACGCAGATCACGCCGATTCTCCGGCCGATTGACTCGGTGGAGGTGCATCCGCACGAGCGCGTGTTTACGGATTACATAGACATGGAATTGCGCAGCGCCACCCCCGATATCGAGATTCGCTACACGGTGGATGGGAGCGATCCAACGTCGGATAGCCCGCTCTACACCGCTCCGGTGCGTCTGACGGAAAATACCTATGTTAAGGCGCGCGCTTATCGTAAGGGCGTTACGGAGATTCCATTCACGCTGGATGCTACCACCGTCACGCCGATTAGTTACGGGCGGTTTTATCAACGTGATCCGCTACCCGCCATTAAACCCGAGCCTGTTACGGAGCCGGGTTTGCTATACGAATATTTTACGGCTCCCAATTGGTTTTATTTATTTAGCCATAGCGATCGCATTCCTGCCTTAAAGACAGGGACAGGCGTGGAACTTCTTGATGTAACGATGAAGGAACATGAGCCTTTTGGCGTTCGGTACAAAGGGTATTTGCGTGCGCCCGAAGAAGGTGTGTATACGTTTCATGCGCCTGAAGAATTTTACCGTCACATTGCCGACCCGGGGTATGATCTACGCGTGCTGGTCAACGACGAGGAATGGGATTTAGGGCAGGAATGGCACGGGCGTGGACGATGGTCTATCCCGTTGGAGCAAGGACTTCACTTCTTTGAAGTGCAGTATGCGGACTCTCGCTTTACACCGGACCCGGATACGTTCCAGACTTATTACTTGTGGCGGGGGGATCCCGGTGAAGCGATTCGCTGGCAGGGCGAAGCTCCGGTGTTGCGTATAAGTGGACCGGGCTTGGACGAAGCGCAACCGATTCCTGCTGATTGGCTGATGCATTAATCAGTTCAAAAAATGGGGAGAGGCGACTATCGAATATCGCGTGCGCGTGCGTTGCGTAAACGATTAAGCAACGCAGCCCCAACTAAAATCAACAGCGCCGACGAAGGTTCGGGAATCGCGTTAAAGATATCCATCGTATAAAATCCCGCATTGCTGGAGAACAGGATTTGGCTCTGCTCCGTGCCGATCTCGAGCACACCGGGCGTACCGGTGAGATTGTCGGAATACGTCCAGTTAATGTTTCCCACCGTGCCGCTGTTTTCCGCAGCAAATAGAGTTAACATGTCTTCAAAGTTATCGGGTGTGTAGCGGGTGTTTCCCGATACGGAAAGCGAATGGAGCGCGCGCACTTCCGTGCCGGTCAACGCCCCGTCCCATACAGACGCATCATCAATACGACCTTCCCAGTTTTCTAGTAAATTATGGTCATTGGACCCGATGGTAAATTCAACTACATTAGCCGGTGCGGTACCCAAGCCGGAGTCCACAAGAAGCCCGTTCACGTACAGCCGTGCAATGCCGGTTCCATTATCGTACGTGCCTGTCACAAGCTGCCATTGCGTATTGTCTATGCTCCCGGCAGTGGGAGAGTTGGGGAAAGGCCCGCCTTCTCTGGCGATAAACAAGTAGCGCTGATTCCCCGAGGCGTCGGCGCCGTTGGCCCCCAGGAAAAAGTCCACATTAAACCGGCCTTCCATAATACGATCATAACCGCCACCGCCTCCGTCATCATCCGCCAATACCCAGGCGGATACACTGTGGGATGGATAGTTAAGAAGCCTTTGCCCGACGGGCATGGTGTATTCCAACCCCCCGTTCGTAAACTGCATGGCGGTATCGGCTTCACCAAACCGATTTTGCGCGGAGGTTGGCGCTGCAGCGCCCGCCGCGTTTAAGCCTGTGTATGTGCTTCCTCCCACCGTAGCGCTTGTGTCCGCCGCTCCATCCAGCGCCCACCAATGAGCCAACACAGCCGCAGAGGCCGGTACGTTCAACGCTGCGCTAAGCAAAACCGCTATGCTTGTGCAATAATTTTTTTTCATTTGTGGGTCATTCTGCTTTTCAATCGGAATAACAACCCCGCGATGCCTATAAGCACAAGTATGCCCGCCGACGGTTCAGGAATCGTGGTCACGCCTGCGCCACTACCATCGAGCGTCAAAGCATAATCGCCTCCACCCAGATCATCCAGATCCCCTGCACCGCCTCCGAGTCCGGTCGTATAATGCCAGGTTTTTCCATCAACAAGCGCGCTACCGGAGCCTTGTTCGAATAGCGTAAATAAATCCGAAGCGTGGGCTGGATCGTATTGCAGGCCGTTTTCGGCGCTGACACCGTGCAAGGCTTTAACATACGTATCGGATAGCGCGCTATTCCACACAGAGGCTTCGTCCAATGACCCGATCCAACGGTCACCGTTGGTGTTATTTGCGCCAATAAAAAAGGATTGTCCCCCGATGTTCGGATTGTTCTGGTCGGGTGTGCCCACCGCGATGGTTGTTCCATTCAAATAAAGCCGGGCGTTATTGGTTGCAAGCGATTGATCATACGTGCCCACGAGTTGCACCCATTCATTGGTGTTGAGAGGCACGCGTGGGTCGTTCGTGAAATCAGTGCCGTTCGCGGCATCTACCACGAACATAAACAAATCCGTGTTATTCCCGGGCAGGGTTGCTTCTGCTTGAGATAGAATGGAGCCGGACAGAAAACTGTTGGCTTCGACAACCCGGCGAAAACGAAGGCTATCCGTGGATCGTACCCACGCGGTGAAGGTGAAGCTGGAATTTATGCCGCTGGGGTTCGATAGCGTGGTGCTGAACCAGCTTCCGGAAGAACCATCCAACGCGATGGCTGAAGTCGCATTGCCAAACCGGTCCGTTCCATTTGCAATTCCACCACCACCGCCCGACACAAGCGTTGCGCTGCCTGTGTTATCTGCGGTGTCGCTTGCTCCATCGAGCGACCAAAAATGAATGAGCGTTCCGTATGACGGAACACTCCATGCGAACGCAATGCAAAGCATGGCCACATATTTCATTATTTTATAACCCTTTCGCTTGCGTTTTCTAAACACAATTTCTATATGAACGATAACCTAAAATTAACAGATTGAATAGTGAGATTAAAGCAAATATTAATACTATTGTGTCCTTCGGCTTTCTTTATGGCTTAAGAATGCGGAACAGAACAAAAGGAGCGTTGGTAAGCGAATAGTCGAACTGGGCTGTTTCGTTTACGGCGCTATTGGTTGAGATATCCATCCAGGCGCCATGGACCAAGTTGGTGTTGGTCTGAAGTATAAATATCTCGCCATTCATCGCGGGCAACGTCACGCGCAAACCACTATCTTCCGGCGCAATCATTTCTATGGCGGGTTCGGCTGTGAATTCCTCCAGCGCGAAAAGGCGGACCGCCTCTACATGGCTTACGTCAAGCGCCTGGGGATAGATCCGGATATCGTCAAACAAGGCATGCGGCGTACGGTCATCCGTGGTCCGTGTAGTGCCGCCGATGCGCAGGTCGTTGGCGGTCACGTTCACGGCGCCCGCGTTGCGCGTCACGGGCGATCCTACCTGACTGACCGCGCCGGTTTCGCTGCCGAGATAAAAATGGACATTGCCCGAGCTCATCGTGCCGTCGTAGGTCGCGGCGACAAAAAACCATCCGTCTTCCGGCTGCGCTTGAGTGGAAGAGGTAATGAAGCTGTCATCCACCATCAGGGTCAACCCGAATTCGTTGCGTCCGAATCCCGCGGAGTTGTTCTCAAAAAACAACTCGAAGCCGCTCGAACCGTCGCTCATGGAGATAAAACGATCAAAGGGATTCGGATCGTCGAGCAGCTTCATCCACATGGTTACCGTAAAAGCTGTCAGCCCGTTTATTTTGCCGGGCGCCGCTGTTTCGACATGGTTCAAATGGGCGCCCCCTGCCGTGCTCATGGCGCCCAGTGAACGGCCAGCGGGTGTATCGGCGGTGCGTATTGCGCCGCCGCTGAAGACGCCGTCTGCCGGAGCGCCTGACCCTGTGTCCACGGCAACCACCGAGCCGGTGGACGCTTCGTCAAATAAATAGTGGAGCGCGGGCGGACCTAAATTAGCCCCTGGCAACTGATAGTTGTAGGACTGCACCGTATGTACATCTGCTTGTACTTCCACGGTTTTGCCGGTGGGCGCAAACCATCCCGCTACGGATGTAAACGCGATGTCGTACACGCCGGACAATACATTGGAAGTCGTCGCGCCGGAAGCCAACCAGTTGGTGTCCGCAGCGCCAATCAAGCGCCAAAGCGCCCCTCCATCTATCGCCGCGTCAGGGCCGAGATAGAGTTGCGCAGACCCTGTTTCAGGGGGCTCCATACCCGCTTGCCGCACAAGCTGCAATTCGTTTTGAGTCAGAATGCGATCATAAATACGGACGTCGTCGTACCATGCGTCGGGGGTGCGGTCCGCCGCGTCCCGCGTGGTTCCGCCGATCCGTAACTCGCCGGTAGTCCAGTCCACCCAGCCCGAATTCCGGCTGACCGTGTCGCCCAGGGGCACGACTTCGTTGGTTTCGCCGCCGATGTAGAAGTTCACATTGTTTGCCGTCAGCGTGCCGTCGTAGCTTAACGCAAGAAAGATCCATCCATCATCCGGGGTGGCTTCTTCCGAAGCCAGTAATGCGACGTTATCCACCACCACGCCGATCCGGAATTTATTGCGGCTGAATCCGGTTACTTGATGTCCGTGAATGTACCACTCAAAACCGTCGGTGGCGTCTGACATCGCCATAATCCGGTCTAAATGACCCGGGTCCTCGCGTAGATTAATCCAGGTCGTCACGGTGAATTGCGACATGCCATTGATTTTGTCGGGAGGCGCCACCCCGACGTGACTGCCCAACGCGCCACCTTCGGTGCTCATCGCGGCCAAGGTGTAATCCCCGGGCGTGTCGGCGATGCGTAGCGCGTCGCCGGAAAAAAGCGCGTTTGCCGGATCGCCCGATCCTGTATCCAGCGCCGGCGATACGCTGCCCGGCCAATCGTGATCAAACGTGTAGTGCACCACCGGCTGCGGACTGAAATCCCCGGGCATAGCGGTGTAGTTTGTTTCTAGTACGGTCTGCTGGTTGTTGAGAATCGTGACTTCCGTCGGTGGTAACGGTTGCCAGCCTGCGATCGTGGCGAATACGACGGTTTGCGTTCCGGCCACCAATGTGTCCAGGATGTCCCCGCTGGATTTCCACGAGGTATCCGAGCCCACCGTCAAGCGCCACGCCGCGCTATCCAATATGGCTGGCGGGCCGAGATTCACCTGCAGCGATCCTACATCAGGATCAACGATTTCCGAGGTGGCCACGACCACATCGTCCAGCATGCCTTGCCCGGCCACGCGTAACCGGGCAAGTTTGTCGTTATGCGTAAGGGGGTTAGCGCAAAGAAACCACGTCCCCGTGGCCGAGGTTGATACCGACTCCGGCGCGTCGTAGGCCTGCGGCGACTCTAAAGGTGCCGCGCGGTCCAACTGGAACTGAAACATCGCGCGATCGCGCGTTTCGTTGGTGTACGCCATACGGATGGTGACGCGCGACCATTGCCCATTGGTGATCCCCAACGCAAAGGAGGAAAGCACATTGCTGTAGGCCACGCCGTCCGACGCGCCATGATACACGTGCAGGTGGCCGTTGGTTCCTGCGAACCAGGCGGTCTGGATCTGTTCCTGCGCATCCAGCGTAGCCTGCTGCGATGGATCGGTCGGCGTGAAATGAATCATGCTGTCGAACCAAATGTCCCGTTCCTCGTCGGTTTGCTGGAAGCGGAGCGACAACGGCTCATCGGCTTGCAGCACATTTGCGGGAGTGGAAAAAGGCAAAGGACGCAAGACGCCGGGCTGCGGTAGATACACGCGTGGTATGACCATGCCCTGTTCCGGACGCGGGGCCGACCATCCGTTGGATCCCACCAGCGAGGTGTGTGCGATATAACTTTCAAAATCATCGGCATAAGGGATAAACGCGGCTGGGTTTTCCTGTACGTCCAGCGTAAGTATCGTTTCGGTTTCGTTGCTGTAATTGTCGGTGACGCGAACAGCGATGGATGTGCTTCCGACATCCGCGTCGAGCGGGAGGCCGGTCAGCGCGCCGGAAGGCGAGACGTTCAGCCAGGCGGGACCGTTGCTGGCCGCAACAGTAAACGCGTCATAGGGGAGATCCGTATCTGCAAGCATATCCAGCAGATTTTCTTCGTACGGCTCATGGGCGAGCGCATAAGGAAGCGCCGTGTCCGGGAATGTTGCGGCCACGGTAAGGGTTGTGAAGACGAGTGGATCGGACCAAGCGGTTCCGACTGTGTTGGACGCATAAACGCGGAAACGATAATCGGTGTCTGGAATCAGTCCTTCGGCGTCGTGATGCCACGCTCCATCGGTTGCGGCGGGCTGTGGCGCGCTTGCTTCCCATGCCAATGGATTGGTTCCTCCGTCGCTGGGACCCCAGTAGAAAATCAAATCGCTGATGACGCCGGCGTTTAATGTCGCGTGCAGGCGCGCGCCGCGGTTGCTTACCGCGGAGGCCGGATGAGCGATGATATCGGGTTCTTCGACACCCGCGCCCGCAATGGAGAAGGTGTACGGTTCATCCAGTCCTCCGTCATTTGCAATGGAAATGGACGCGGTATAAACACCCGCCGATACCGGATCAAATTGAACAGCGAACGTGGTCGCATCACCGGGGTTTAGTGTGGTTACGGCGGCATCGGTTTCCAATGTGAACACAGCATCACCGGTTACCTCTACGGCAGGCGCGTCGGTCAGATCAACCGAAGCAGGCCCGGGATTCGTAAGGGTAAACGTGTGTACGATCGGCGCGTGCGCGGGATGAAGCGGGCCGAAATCGGTATGGTCGTTTATGGAGGGCGTCGTATCGCCGGACGCGATCCAGTGTCCGTTTCCAAAAACATCCAGTAAGCGCGGTGTAACATCAAACGTTACGGTTCCGACGTAGGTCGTTCCGTTTTCGGTGGTGTAGTGGACGAAGCTGTCTGTGCCGGTAAAGCCTGCGTCCGGCGTGTATACCAGCGTTCCGTCTATCCAAGCCAGCGAGCCGTGCGCGGGACCAGCAAAATGGGTTAGGTTGGTGTCGAGCGAGGCGCTAAGCGACAGAGGGAGGGGGCGGGTATCGCCTGCCGTTATGGCTTCATTCGCAAGATATACGTTATCAATGGATTGCGTCTCCGTGCGCGCTGTGATGAACGACCAGCGGTCCTCGAAGTCGCGGTAAACGAAGTCATCGGACGTCGGTGTCAGCACGACTTCAAACGGCGCGTTGGTTTCCGCGCCCGGCAGGCCGGTGACCGTGACGGTTTGTATTTGATCATGGTTGTCCGGGGTGAATGTCAGCACAGGGGGGTTGACGACTGCCGCGTTGGAGTCCGTCACGCTTACGGCGACATGGACGGTAGCGGTTGGCGCGTAGTGGAAGCGGACAGTAAGCGGTTCGGATTCGTGTACCGCCAGGGTGTCGGCGGTGGATTCGCGCGGCAGCACCTCGAAGCCGGGGACCCGGGCGTTGAGGGTGGCTAGACGCCAGGCTGTTTCGTAGCCCACCTGCCGCATCTGTCGCATCCAGTCCGCATAGGAGTCGGGGTGGGGGGCGGGGTCCCCGATCGGATTGCGGCCTGTCATCAGGGTGACCATATACGCGGCGATACATTCGTTATGGGTCAAGTCCAAATGCCAGTTGTCGGGGCCGAGCGCGAATACATTGTTGCTTGCCACATCGTAGGCGCGCGCCCACAGCAGACGGTTAGGGGAGAGACGCCCGCCCAGCGCCGCTTCGCCCATAAGATTTTGTTGGTAGCTGACGCAGAGGTCCGAATAAAAATAGCGCGGTCCCCATGGCCCGGAATCAATGCCGTAGCGGTGGGTGAGATCGCCCGCATAATTCTGGAGCGGGTACGCGAAGGCGAAGTCCTGGAGATTGGTATTGATTTCATAGTTATCGGCATCGCTGTGCCATGACGGCGCATGGCGCCCTTCGCTGAATTGCGCTTTAGCGCCTTCTTTGTAATGCATGCCTGCAAAAATCCGCACCCACTCGATTTGGTCCATGATCCGCATTTCCGTGCTTGATCCCGAATGACGAGCGTTGAGATGCCGTGTGCGGATGTCGCCGAATCCGGTCAACTCCACTTGATTAAATCGTCCGGTCACGACGCCGTTTACGGTTTCATCAAGCACGGCTTGATGCGCAATATCCGCGACGATGTCGCGATCCCCTTGTGTCCAGCCCGATGGCACATAGGTTGAGTTTGTGGCGCTACGTTCAAATACTTTGCTATAGAACGTGGCTGCCGCCAAATAGCTCCCTTCGGATGAAGGATGGGTGACGTTGGTGATGAGACCCGGGTGGTCGTTGGTTAATACGCCCCACGCCGCACCGGCGGGGACATGGGGAATTTCCGCGCCGCGCGCGACCCGTCGGGTAACCTCCGCGTACCGCGCCAGGTTGGTTGATCCGGCCAGCGAAGCCCTTGGCCACGGCATCATCAAGTAAGGCTGCCCGCCACCCGCCTCAATTTCGCGACTGATCCGGTCCACGCCTTCCAAGTGGAATCCCGGCACGCGCGCGATGACATACGGATCGTCGAGCAATAAGGCTGCGTCCCATCCCTCCCGCCAGATCTCGAACCGCGCCTCGCGCGCGTCCGGCCAATAATACCATTGCGCCAGCGAATAAACTGGATACGTAAAATTGTAGGTTGTCGGGCTCTGGCTTACCTGCGTGCTGACCATCTGGTTTGTGTTTATATCCTGAAAGACCACATTCACCGTACTGGTAATGGCTGCGTCCTGCATTAGTATCTCTCGGAATTGATGGACGATATTCGTCGCGATAAACGCTTGCTCCATCGTCGGAGAGTAGGAGCTTGTACGCGAGGTTCCGATAATCAATACGTTATAATCCGCGCGTACCCCGGACGTGAACAAGATTATAGCAAGCGCCCAAAGCGCAGTAATTCTAGCCGGATATTTCATGGGACATCATTCCTTATTATCTGCTGGACTCGAATATACCCATCATGTCGCGCGTCCGAAGTCTCGTTCAACTATTATAACCGTATTGTAAGAAATAGAATAACATTTGATCGGAAAAAGGCTATTATTTCGCGTACACGAATTCGAGAAATCTGATATTTTATACCTTTGAGTAAATAGTCGCCATATACACAATACGCGTCTGGAGAAGGAATGAAGCGTTGGATTTACGCGATAGCATTGGGGGGAATGATCGCGGGCGTTGCGCCCGTTCAAGCCAATCACTGGTTATACAATGCGCCGGGCACGAATTGGTTTGATGGCGCGAACTGGGAGCTTGGAGTGCCCCCGACGCTGACGTCAGCGGGAAGCCGTATACCCGCGTTTGGCGCGATAGAAGGGCACACGTATGAGGTGCATATCGGTGAGCCGGGTGGCGCCGAGGCATTCGCTATAGACCACAGTTTGTATTCGCAAGTGGAGTCCGTGAACCTCCGCATTCACTCGGACCTTACACTTTCCGGCGGCATGACTGTACGATATCCGGGGCAAGTGATTCTGACCAACGGCGGGCATTTGGCGATGGGTGAGACGTTGGCGGTGCTGGGCGATTTATATATTGGTTCCGGTTCGTCGCTAACCGCCAATGTGCTTCGCGTAACCCGGTTAGGCACGGACTTAGTGCCTCGTGTGGTCGTGGATGGGGGCTCTCTTTATGTTCATGGCCAAGGCGATCAACTGAACCGGTTTTACAACAACTACATCTCGCTGGGGCAGAACCACAGCACCAACGCTTATCGCGGTGAAATGATCATCCACAGTGGAGATGTCAGTTTGCCCGCGCTCGGTATGGCCCGCTACTCGCTTGAATATAGCACCCATGCGCGTCTGGTTGTGAATGGGGGTACATTGACGATCCGGGGCGAAGCGGACGGCCTTGTCGGAGGAGCGTCCGAAACGTCTGTGGTTGAAATAGATATAAATGATGGCTTCGTTGACATTCAAAACAAACGAGGCATGAGTCTTTCCGGGAACACCTCACGTATCAATCAACGGGGTGGTTTTGTGCGAACCGGCTTTTTGTGGATTGGTGGCAGGGGGTTATACGAAATGTCCGGCGGCGAATTGCTGGTGTACGCCGGGGAAGGCTCGCTGACCAGCACCAGTAGCGTTTTCCGCATTGTTGGACCCGATCCGGTTGTGACCATGAATACTTTTACGTATGACGCGGTTGGGGCGGTGCAATATGTGATGACGCGCGCGCCGGGTCATATAGCGCCTATAAAAATGAACTGGGAAGTACGACGTCTGAACACCCTGCCGGTCGCTATTAAAGGAGGCGTGTTGCTTGCCGCCACCAATAGGTTTGTTCTGATGAATTACACGTATGGATCCCGAGACGATGCGTTTCCTGCAAACACCGACGTCTGGAATACGGACTGGGCGGCAAAGAACGATACCGAGCTGGCGATTACGTTCACTTCACCGCTGGCTACGTTGACCACGTCAGGGGTCCAGTCCGTCTCGTTCCCAGACCGATCCGGCGGGGTGGTCGCGATTGATGGAGTAAATCCGTCCACGCATCCCGACGGTTTGGCAATCATGGTGGACATCGAACCCCGGAACGGATCCACGCTTGAAACCTTGCTGGATGGCATCCATGAAGCGGGCTACACGAATTCCACCCTAACCGGTGCCGGGGCCTATTCGATGGCTGTAAAGATTCCGCCCGAAGATTTGGCGGGAGACCAGTCGTATTTTGCCTGGGATTTCTTCACTCTGTTTACGAATGCACCCGCCGCCGTGGTCCGCAGCGTTCGAATTGGCGACGATGCCGATCCCTCGTCATTGTATGTGATCGAATAAAATAAAGCGCCTCACGTATTCGCGCTACCGCCCTCGAAACTCGCCGATAATGTATTATTGCTTTAGAAAAAGAACAATAATGTATTATTTTACCCTGTAAATAACATTTATGTCCTTTAATGCGGGGAATATTTCTTTTATGTATCATTAAGTTATTGTTTTAACTCCTTCATTTGTAGCTTGTTGCGTAAAAATTTTTTCAATGTGCATTGACTTGGCATGGGGATTGCTCATTCGAGAGCCCATCGTATCGCATGGTGCGGTATGGGTAGATTAACTAGATGAAAGGAGTTCGATAATGAGCAAATCCGTTAAAGTAACGGGGCTGCTTGCTTTGCTTCTTCTGGTGGCGATGCCGTTCATGGCGTTGGCGCAAGAGGATACGGGGCAGGCTGCCGAGATGATGGCGGTGGCTGAAGAGGCTGCCGAGGAAGCCGTGTCCGTTGAAATGTTCACGGTGAACAATGTGTGGATGATGGTGGCGACTTTTTTGGTTTTCATCATGCATCTGGGGTTCGCGTCGGTCGAGTCTGGATTAACCCGTGCGAAAAATACGGTTAACATCCTGTTTAAGAATACCGCGATCATTGCGATTGGTCTACTGACCTATGCACTGTGCGGTTTTAACTTGATGTACCCGGGTTTTGAAGAGGGGTCCATGTCTTTCTTTGGCTTTGCCGGTTTCGGTTTAAGCGCGGGAGATGGTCCTTCTATTGAATATGCGGGTGGCTCCTACACGTATTGGACAGACTTCTTGTTCCAGGGCATGTTTGCGGCGACGGCGGCCACGATTGTATCCGGCGCAGTGGCCGAACGTATCAAGCTGCACAGCTTCCTGATTTTCTCGGCCGTTTATGTTGCGTTGGTGTACCCGATCGCGGGCTCGTGGAAGTGGGGTTACGGCTGGCTTAACGATATGGGATTCCATGATTTTGCCGGTTCTACGCTGGTGCACTCGGTAGGTGGCTGGGCCGCTTTGGCGGGTGTGATCATGATCGGACCCCGCTTGGGCAAATACGTTAATGGCTCCATCAAACCCATTATGGGGCACAGTATGCCGCTCGCTACCATTGGCGTTTTCCTGCTGTGGTTGGGCTGGTTCGGTTTTAACGGCGGTTCCGTCCTTTCGGCTGATGCCGATGGCGTTTCCTTCGTGCTTGTAACCACCTCGCTCGCAGCCGCAGCCGGCATTATCGGCGCTATGGCATCTTCCTGGATTATTCAGAAGAAGCCCGACCTCTCGATGGCGTTGAACGGCGCTCTGGCCGGTCTCGTTGGCATTACCGCAGGCGCTGATGTCGTTTCGGTAAGCGCGGCTTTGATCATCGGTCTTGTCGCGGGCGTTCTTGTGGTCCTTTCGGTTATAGGTCTTGATAGAATCAAGATTGATGACCCGGTCGGCGCGATTTCCGTCCACTTAACCTGCGGTATCTGGGGCACCCTGGCCGTTGGTATTTGGGGCGCGGACAAGTCGTTTCTCGCCCAGTTGATCGGTGTTGCTGCCTACGGTGCGTTCTGCTTCCTGGCTGCGATGGTGATCTTCGGGATTCTCAAGGCGACTCTGGGCCTTCGCGTGGATGCGGACGAAGAAATTCGTGGCTTGGATATCGGCGAGCATGGCATGGAAGCTTATGCGGGCTTCGAAATCTACACCACACAGTGATATCGGCATAACATATCACGTTTAATATAGGAGAAGCCTGAATTATGAAATTGATTATAGCATACATACAGCCGGAACGACTGAACTCCGTAAAGCAGTCCCTCTACGAAAAAGAGGTCTACCGCATGTCCGTGATGAATGCGCTCGGATGCGGTCAGCAAAAGGGATACCACGAAACGTATCGCGGGTCTGATGTCGAAGTGAACCTCCTCAAAAAGGTCCGCATCGAAGTCGCCGTGAACGACGAATACGTGGACACCACGGTCGAAGCCATCATCAAAGGTGCCCGCACGGGGTCCATCGGCGATGGCAAGATCTTCATCCTGGACTTGCCGGATTGCATTCGCATCCGTACGGGCGAAAAAGGAAAGGACGCTATTGGAGGTTAATTGAGGGTAAGGTTTGCGCCGGTTGACGGGATGTCGTCAACTTCTGGGGGATTGACGAGAACCGTCACCGGCGCATGACCTTCACAGCTCGCATAGGCGGGCGTCTCAAAATGTCGAAAAAACCAAAATAATTCTTGCCAAATCCCAGGAAGATAGCACAATAAATCAACTTAGTATCGCGGTCTGCGATGGGCGCGGATTCCGGGATACTTACAGAGGAGATAAGCAGCATGAGTAGAATGACGAAAATGACAGCGGTCGCGGTTGCGGCCGGTTTGATGGGAGTGGGGACAGCGACTTCTGCAAAAGCCGCTGAAGCCACCGTAGGGTTAGACATCGCATCGGCGTATGTGTTTCGTGGCGTGACCTTCAACGATGGTCCTGTCGCGCAACCGTACGTGGATATCGGTGGTCTGGTAGAAGGTCTGGAATTCGGTGTGTGGGGTAACATTGACATTGACGACTACGATGGCGCGTTAGAGGAAGGTCAATTTTCCGAAATTGACATTTGGGCTTCCTACACGCTTCCTCTCGAAGGCGTTGAAGTCGCGCTGATGTATACCGAATACACCTATCCCGGATTCGGCGATGCCGTGCTGGTCGAAGACGCAGCCGTAGCCACGCAAGGTGTTGCTGATCGTGAAATCGGTGTATCCGCAGGTCTGGACTTGATTCTTGCGCCTTACGTGGCCGTATACTACGGCATTGACGGCGGTATCGAGAAAAGCCTCTACGCCGAAGTAGGCGTGGGTCATGACCTCGAACTGGCCGAAGGCGTTGGACTGAGCCTGGGCGCGCTGGTCGGTTTTCTTGAACCCGACGAAGGCGACAGCGGATTCCATCAATACGAAGTATCTGCTTCGTTGTCCTACGGCGTCATGGGTCTTGGTTTGACGTATGTCGGCCAGATTGACGACGACGTGTTGACCGACGATGCATACGACGTCGAAGTGATCGGCATGCTTAGCTTGTCGCATAGCTTCTAAGCGAACAAAAATTAAATGACAAAAACCCCGCGCAACCGCGCGGGGTTTTTTGTTGTATATATCCTGATGTAATAATCGGGGAAAGTGGCCTAAAAAGTTCATATTTCACCCGATTGCGCGTTTCCTTCCCGGGTAGCATCATCTCTTTGGGTTGCATGTTTAGGTAGGTAAGCTCGGGAGACTTGTATGAAGGCGCTATGTCGGTTTTGTTTCGTGCTGTCTGTAGCATTGTCCGCGTTCCATGCATGGGGCGCTCCTGTTCCTTTTGACGAGGATTTTGAATCCGGTTTGTCCGCATGGACCACCAACGGAACATGGGGTCTTACAACCGGTGCCTCGCGATCGCCCACCCATGCGGTCACCGATAGCCCCGGCACGGTTTATACCAACAACACGGACGCGGCATGTGCCATGAGTTCCGGTATGGACTGGTCTTCACTAGGCGCGCCGGCGATCCGCTTTTACACACGCTATGCCCTGGAACAATATTACGATTTTGTAATGCTCGATGTATCCACCAATGCGGGAGCTAGCTGGACCACACGGCATACCATGACCGGGAACCAGACGGAATGGACCCGCGTGCAACTAGATATGAGGGATTTGTCATTTTTGCCCGATGTGCGTTTCCGCTTCCGTCTCTTGACCGATGCGTCCGTTGTTATGGACGGATTTTATGTGGACAATTTTTACGCAGGACTTTACCTTCATCTGTCGGGAACCTAAGCGCTAGCCCGGCAATCCATACCGTGCAGTTAAGCTGGGACGCGGAAGCCGGTGACGATCCTGATTTTGCCGCATATTATATTTATCGCACGACCACAACCAATGCGCCGGACAGCGCGTATGCTTTGCTTGCGGTGATTACGGACCCAGACGTGTTGGCGTGGACCGATTACGGGGTCTCGCCCAAAACGTGGTATCACTATCGCGTGCGTGTAATGAATCAACACGCTTTGCTGGGGGAAGGCGGGCATGTGTCCGCGTATACGCAGGCAGGCATGGATTTTCCTTTTCTTGATAACGCCGAGGGGGGCGGCGCTACATGGGTGGCAGGAGGAACCTGGGCGTTGGCGACAAACCACGCGTGGTCCGGTTCGTCGGCTTGGACCGATTCACCGGACGGATTGTATTCCAATAATCAAAATACAGCCATTACGCTCGTTGCTCCGTTAAGTATGGCCGGAACAAGCCGCCCGGTGTTAAGCTATACCCACCGGTACCATTTGCTTGCCGGTGATAATGCCTTGGTTGAGCTATCCACCAATAACGGGACGGCCTGGATATCATTAGCTAATTACACGGCTTACTCTTCTTCATGGAAACGGGTCAGGCACGATCTATCAGCCTACACCAATGCTTCTCAGACGCTTGTGCGTTTCCGCTTAACCTCCGACGCATCCGGCGTTGCCGACGGCTGGTGGGTGGACGATATTTCCATGAGCGAGTCGCCCGATACCGTGGATGCGCCTGTGCTGGATGACGTTTTATCTCATTCCATACAGATCAACTGGGCGTCGTATACGAATCAATATTTTTCCCATTTTGCTGTAATGCGTTCCTCCAATGCGACAGTCGGGATCAACAGCACACTCGTCGCAGTCATTTCCGATCCCGCCCAAACCAGCGTGGTGGATACGAATCTCGCGCTGGATACCATGTATTATTACCGCGTCTATGCCGTAAATGTATGGGGCGCGTATTCCGGGGACAGTGAATTTGCGTCATCAACAAGCACGTTAAATAATCCTATGCCATTCGACGAGGATTTTGAGGCTTCGCTACTTGAGTGGAATATAACGGGATCATGGGGCGTGACCGATGAACATGCCGCGTCAGGGATCTATTCGCTGACGGATTCTCCCTACACCATTTATAGTAACAGCGAGGATTCCTATTGGGATCGGCGACCCGGCGCCGGGGACGCCCTCGGTGATCAGTCCGGCTTTGTTTGAATCCGTAACCGTCCTGCGTCCGGTTTTGGAAGTAGGGAATGCCGTGGATTATCAAAGTGATCCGCTAACGTACCGTTTTGAAATTTATGAAGATGAAACGTTCATGGATTTAGTCGCGCAGATTCCATCGGTTGCTTCGGGCGCTACTACCACGCAGTGGCAGGTGGACGTAAATCTAAACGATAACGCGCAATATTGGTGGCGCGCGCGCGAACGATGGCACGAACGACGGGCCGTGGATGGCTGCCAGCACCTTTTATGTCAATGAAACCAATACCCCGCCGCATGTCATGACTATTGCCGGGCCGCCCAAAGGCGCTACGTTGCGGACTGCCGCCGGCTATTTGTCCTGGTTCCCGGCTACCGATGCGGATATTGGTGACGAAATCGTGCAGTACCATATTCAAATCAGTGACGATCCCGCGTTCGCCACGTTTAAGGTGGACACGCAATTTGCTGCGCCGATTCCGCCACCTAGCGGGGAATACGTAAGCATCAATCGTCCGCTGCACATGCTGGACGGATACGGTACTCTTGGAACGATCAGTAATTTCTTCTGGCGTATCCGCGCGCAGGACTCGCGTTTTTCCTGGTCCTCCTGGACTTCCGGCGGGGAGTGGTTTATCTACGGCGTACCGCCTCCGAATCCGGCCAACTTCACGCGAAATGCCAATGGAAGCATGACGCTGTCCTGGGATGTCGGGACAGAGAACTGGTACATCCAGTGGGCGCCCGCGGTTACCGGCGTATGGCAAACCATTGAAGGCCCCATGGGCGTTAATGCGTGGACCTTTACCCCGGACTCGAACGCAACCAGTGGTTTCTACCGGATATACGGCGAATAGTCGGATATAGAACAAGAAAAAGCATCGCTTTTGCCCTGCGGTTTGCGTATACTGCGTCGCAGTAAACGTTGAACTTTATGACTCAGGAGTACCTGCTAATTTTATGAAATATGTAACTATTTTGCACGCCAATTTAAATTATGCCTATCTTCCGCCCGATCAATATGAATTCGTAATTCGCGAAGCCTATGAAATGACTTTTGATACCTTGCGCGAACGCTTTCCGGGCACAAAATATGTTTTTGAAGCCAGCGGGTACACCATTGAAATGATGCAGCGATATGCGCCGGACGTCATAGAAAAACTGAAAGCCGCGATGCAGGATGGAAGCTGTGAATTTATGGGATCGCCTTATGCCCACCCCATGCTGCCTAATTTCCCGGAGCGCGACGGCTGGTGGTCGCTGGAGTTTTCCCATCGCGCATACGAACGCATTCTCGGCATGCGCCCGGTCAGCTTTTGGAATCCCGAATGCGGTTGGCGCGCGTATGTTCCGCGCATGATCCGCGACGCGGGCTATAAATATGTCGCGGGCGATTTCGAATCCTACAGTCGTTGCGAAAAAGGACCGGATGGCGGACCGCAGCGGCCGGAGATCTATGCCAAAGAAGCCACCAAAGAAAAGAATTTCTACAATTTCGATTTTAAATACGACTTAGCGGCGGACGACTACGCGTTGCATTATCCCTTTGATCATGTCGTCGGTGTCGAGCCCGGGGAATTACGCGTGTTTATGCGCTCCGACCGGGTGTGCCAATACGCTGTGCGTTACTTCATGGGAATGAAAGGGTATTCGCATGAAGAATACCTGGCGACTATTGATCGCTACAGCGGTGACCGTGAAGGAATGGGAGAAGGCGCGTTGGTGATTTTTGCGGACGACGCGGAATACATCGGCACCAACGGCTGGTTCCGCTTAAAATACCAGAACGAACCGGACCATGTTTTTGAGCGTGTGCCGGATGCGCAGGAAAAATTAATCGCGCTGGTGGAAGCCGTCAAACAGCGCGGTGAATTTATTACGTTTGCCGAGGCGTGCCAATTGACGCCCAATACGCAGGCTGTTACATGGGACGACGATGCCGCCTGGCATGGCGCGCAAGCCAGCACATGGGCCTCGACGCCGATGGCGAGACTGCTGCGTCCCTGGCAGGATAAAGTTCGTGATAAATTAAACGCTATGGAATCTTCCTTGCCGAAAGAAGTGGCCGAACGTATTTGGTATCATCTAACCAATAGCTACAACAGTGACGGGCAGTGGCCGCCAACGCTGCCTCATGCGCCGCATATCATTTACCCGTTCAATTATAGCTACTGCTATGAGCATTTGCTGACAGCGCATCATTTGATTGGCGGTGTGGACTTGAGCGATATGCAAGCCGATGCCGCAAGTACGCTTTCAGAAATTCTGGATATGCAAAGCGCGTTGATTGCCGAAAAAGCAAATTCGCTTTCGGGGGTTGAAAAAGAATTGGCTTTGGCTTATTTGAACGTCGCCGGGGAGCGCGCTTCGCTTGCGGGACGCAAGACATTGGATTCCGGGGAGTACACAACGCGCGCCAACGCCATGGTGGAAGCCCGGCGTCTCGTCGGAGGTGTAGAAATCGAAAAATGAATGTTTTATTAATCACCAGCGATCAGCAACATTGGTATACGCTTGGTTTGCTGAATCCGGACATTCAGACGCCGAATCTGGATCGTTTGGCGCGGAGCGGCATGTTGTGCCGTCGTGCGTATTGTCCGAATCCTACATGTACACCGACGCGCGCCTCGATCATTACCGGACTGATGCCCAGTCGCCATGGCGCGTATAGTCTAGGCACACGTTTGCCTGAGAATGTGCCGACGCTGGGAGCGATGTTATCCCGTACGGGTTATCATACCGCGCTTATCGGCAAAGCGCATTTTCAACCCTTACGCTCCACCGGACAGTATCCTTCCCTGGAAGCTCCACCGGTTTTGCAGGATCTTGATTTCTGGCGGAATTACACCGAACCGTTTTACGGATTCCAGCACATCGAACTAGCGCGCAATCATGCCGATGAAGGCTGGGCGGGGCAGCACTACGCGATTTGGATGGAAGAAAACGGATTTACTTCGTGGCGCGATTGTTTCCAGCCGCCCGGCGGGCATCATGCCGCGCAGGAATGGACATGGAATCTGCCCGTAAAATTCCATTACAATACATGGATCGCCGAACGCACCAACGCCGCTATGGATGCTTGCCGTAAGGAAAGCAAACCGTTTTTTATCTGGGCAAGTTTCCCCGATCCGCATCCTCCTTATCTTGCGCCGGAGCCGTGGGACGCGTTGTACGATCCCGAAAAAATGAACGTCCCGCGCGGGCAACCCGGCGAGCATGACCGCAATCCGCCGCATTTCGGACTCACGCAACAGGAACATCCCGATTACTCCGCGTGGGAGGAACCTGACGGCAACGCCATGCATGGTTTTCACTCCCATCGGATTGATGACGCGCGCAAAGCTAAAAACATGGCTGTGTATTACGGCATGGTCACGTTCATGGATAAGTATATCGGCCAGATCCTGGATCACCTTGAAGAAACTGGATTAGCCGAAAACACGCTGGTGATGTTCACCTCGGATCATGGGCATTTGTTTGGGCAACATGATATGACCGCTAAAGGCGCATTCCACTACGAAGATTTGATCCGGGTTCCCGCCATGGTGTCCTGTCCCGGCACCGTTCCGGCCGGCGTCGAAACCGACGCTTTACTTTCGCTGGTGGATTTCACCCCGACGATTTTGACGGCATGCGGACAGCCTGTTCCCGAAAGCTTGGATGGATTGAATCAATGGGATGTGTGGCGGGGTGTTGCATCTTCGGCGCGCGATCATGTGCTGGTTGAAAACCGGCATCAACCGCACACCCTGCACCTCGCCACGGTGGTGGACGATCGCTATAAAGTCACTACGTACAAAGGTCGCGCGTATGGCGAATTATTTGATTTAAAAAACGATCCCGGCGAATTCAACAATCTGTGGGACGATCCGGATTATCAAGCGATCAAGCAGGAACGGATTTCGAAAATCCCGTCGCAGGCCTTGACCTGGGACGATCCGCCCATGCCAAGAATCTCGGGCGCATAATCACAGGGTAGGGCGGTTTGGCCCAAACCGCCATTCGGCGCTCCGCACATGCGGAGCGCCCTCCCTTACGCCTTCGTACACCAGTGTGATCAACGCCACGCATGCCGTGTCCGCCCGCAAAATACGGGATCCCGCCTGCGCCTCGACAAAGCCATGACGCACCATCATCTCGCGTTCGTAAGCCGTCCATCCTCCTTCCGGGCCGATAGCGAGAAGAATCCGTTTTCCCTTGTCACGCCGAACGGCTTCCACCATCGGTGTGGTGGCAGACGGGTCCGCCACAGTCCGTTGCGTGTCCGGTGATAAGGCCTCGAGCTCGTCTTCCACCAGAACCTTGAACCTCCTATGTATGGAAACAACCGGCAATTTGGTGTCCATCGCCTGGGAAAGCCCTTCGAGGAGAAGCGGGGTGTAAAACGCGGGCTTCAGCACGTGGGAATCGAAATAAAAGCGTTCCACTTTATCGGCGTTGACGAGCATGATGCGATGTACGCCCAGCGACGCCAGGACAGGCCACAGCCGTTTCATGACTTTGGGACGGGGCAGGGCAAGCAAGAGGTCAACAGGCGCAACAGGAAGCGCGTCGCCATGCGGCTCAAAACGCACGTACACGACGTCGCCGTTCGTCTGTTCCACGCGCGCCATGCCGGGTGCGCCGTTTACAATGCCTGCGCGAAGAATTTGACCGGGTTGCGCATGCAAAACCCGGTGGATGTGCCTGGCTCGATGGTCGCGCAAACACGCGATGCTCTCGCTGTTTAATTCATCAGCGGAAAGCAAAAGCATATTCATGGCGCGAGAGCGCCGGGACGCTGAATATCATGCATGACTTTGCGGAACACTTCATTGAGGCTTCCGGACCGATAACCTTGCAAGTCCAGCGTGACGTAGCGGTAGCCGCATGTTTTGAGGCCCGCGGTGACTTGCTCGCGTAAGGTAGGATCCATAAACCGGCTGATTTCCTCCGGCGCAAGCTCAATGCGGGCGATGTCATGATGAACCCGCACGCGCACTTGTTCGAAGCCCAGATCACGAATGATGTTTTCCGCTTTTTCGACGGCGCGTAATGCTTCCGCGGTAATTTTAATGCCGTACGGAAAACGCGATGCAAGGCACGCGAAAGCCGGTTTGTGGGCCGTGCGCAACCCCATCGCCGCAGAGGCGTCGCGAATATCCTGTTTCGTGAATCCGCAATTCAGGAGCGGGCTGGCTACGCGTTTCTCTGCGGCGGCTTTTCGGCCGGGCCGGTAATCGCCTACATCGTCCGCGTTACATCCGTCCACAACAAAGGCATATCCTTCGCGATCCGCCATCGCGCGAAGCAAGCCGTATAATTCGGTTTTGCAGTGGTAACATCGGCTGGCGGGGTTGTTGGCATAATCGGGATTGGCCAGTTCGTTTGAGCGGATGATGCGATGCCGGATGCCCATGGACTCCACGAGCTCTACGGCGTCTTTAAGTTCCCGTTCGGGAAACGAAGGGGAAGTAGCGGTGACGGCCAGGGCTTTGTCGCCAAGCATTTCCGCGGCCATCGCGGCGAGGTACGTGCTATCCACGCCCGCGCTAAATGCCACAACCACAGAGCCCATTTCGGAGAGACGCGCGCGCAAGGCTTCGACTTTTTTGCGGAGCGCCTCCGATAATTGCTCGTCGTAAAATTGTTTTGGATTCATTGGGGAACTATACTACAAACGAAGCGTTTTTGCATCATCATCATAATCATCATTCCGCCGCTGGAACGTCCGGATATCAGTTGATATAGGATTTATGCCCGGCTATACTTGAACCTGACCAATATGAAGAATCCCTATATCGAGCTTCACAACGAATTCAGAAAGGCGGGCGCGGATGTTCTGTTGAGTTCGGGGCAAGCCTGCGTCGTGTTTGGCATTGCCGCTTTCTCGAAGGACGGCGATTGGATTGTTCGCGAAACGGAGGGTTCCTGCGCCGCCGTCCTTGATGTGCTGAAACAACACGGCGCTCAGTACAGGCTTGGTGTTCCCTTGCATCCTGATTGGCTTCGTCTTGGATTAACAAGCCATTTTGAGTTTCTGGCCGATTCAGGGTTTCGAATGCGTACGGATTTCTGTTCACGCCCGCCGCGTATTCCTGATTTGGAGCGAATGTGGAATCGCGCGATGCGGATTGAAAACATTGACGTTGTTGATGTCGAGTCACTGGTTCAGCTTAAACAGACCCGACGGTTGCGTGATTATTCGATCATTGGCGCGCTGGCGGAAGTGGCGGGTCTGGAGGGAAATACCCCGGAACTGGCGCTTACCTACTTGCAGGATTATGAACTTCTGTCGCGCGCGGTGAAACGGTGGCCTATTGAATCGGCAGCATGCGGCCGTCACGCGGTTCAGCTTCTTTTGAAGAATGCGGCAAGATCCGAGGTGGTGTCGGCTCTGGCTATTGAGCAGGACGAAAGAATGCAGGAGGATCAGCGGCGTATTGATCAAATGCAATCCTTGGCTGCTAATTATGTGCGCGAATTCACAACCCTGCGCGCGGAGTGGCGAAAAACAAAAACGCCCCTGCTTGAGCAACACCGCCAATTATTGATTCTGGCCAAGGGAATAATGGGAGCAAAATCATGACGGACAGCGAAATTATGACGGTGAGTCGTCGGCTTCTCGCGCCCTATGTGATCCCATCGGAATGCCCGTATCTCAGCGAAGATCAGCAGGCGTTGAGCAGAAAAGACCTGGAGGGGCGCTCCGCGTGGATGGCCGAATGGCTGCTTCTGGCAGATTGTGTTCCCCGGCGCGCAGCATGGAAGAAACCTGAATCCTTCTAAGTTTTTGTGCCCCACAAATCATCATTCCGCCGCCACAGGTTGTCTGTCCCCAACATCCTTTGTTGAACTCAGGAATACAATTGCCGTGGAAGCACCTGTTTATTATTATGAGTAGGAGTAGGTGCCATAACCATAGCCTGGATCTTTAAACTATTTATGAAATTATACAGGATAAGAGGGCAACAGGTGATCTTGGATGCCGATTTGGCCGCAGTCTATGGTGTGCCCACCAAACGCCTTAATGAACAGGTGCGACGGAACAGGACGCGCTTCCCCGTCGACTTCATGTTTCGGCTTGAACCGCAAGAGGTTACGCATTTGAGGTCGCAAATTGCGACCTCAAACGACCCCGATTTCCCGACATCCTATCTTCCCTCTCCGGGACGCGGCGGGCGCCGTTACGCACCCTACGCCTTCACCGAGCACGGCGCGTTGATGGCCGCGACTGTCTTGAACAGTCCGAAAGCGGTCCAGATGAGCCTGTTTGTGGTTCGCGCCTTCGTGAAAATGCGGGAGCAAATATCCACGCGCTCGGACTGGGAAAAGCGTGTGCTGCAGATCGAAAACGTCCTGCTGGCGCATGACGACCAGATACGGGACTTGTACGAACAAATCCGGCCCCTGCTACTGCCTCCGCCCGAACCGGCAAAGAAAGGAATCGGGTTTCATGTGAGGGAGGCGCGTTCCGGGTTCCGAGTTCGGCGTTCGGGGTTGAAGCGCCAGCGCGCAGACCTCGGAACCGGCAACAAATGAGTTTTTGAAGACGAACATTAAAGGACAATGAGTATGAACACATCCAACCTAGAACCCAGAACCAAGAACCTGGAACCACATTCTCATATATCGAAAGGAAACCTCACGACAGCCATGCTTCATACCATCTTCTCCCTCCATTCCCTCGCCATTCCTTGTCATTTCCGAGCGGTATATACCGGATGGAAACACGGGTCACGCCAATTGGCGAAGATTGGTCTTGCTTCTTTGGCTGCTATGGGAGTTATGGCTGGAGCTCCTGAAAGAGCTGATGCTGATTTGGTTGCATTTAGTGCTGATCAAGTTGGAAATGTTACTGCGCCTGTGTATGGTTTAGGTGCAAATAGTACGAATTATTTGTTGACAGGTTCTGGAGCAACTGCTACATTACCTAAAGATTATACAGGAAATGGAGAAGATAGCTTTGCATTTGGAAATCCAGATACTGCTAAGGATGCAGCTTCTTTCGATGAAACTCTGATGCTGCAATTGGGAGGAGATAATAATGTATACAAAGTTGATTTATCTAATGGTTCAGCAGTTTCTATAAACGGGAATCCTAGCATTAGTGCAGGAAACAATTCATTTGGTATCGGGTACGATGCTAATGCAAACGTATTAGGAATCGGACGATATGATTCGTCTGAAAATGAAATGACATTTCTAACCTATGATTTTAATTTGCAATCATTTACATCAACAAACACATTTGTCTTTAATCAATCACAATATGGTACACCAACAGGCCTTGACTTTAAGGTTGTGAATGGACAACAAAGAATGATTGTTGGAACTCGAGATGGTCCTGCAGAAAATATTTTTTCAGAACCAAGAAACTTCGTGCTTGACATGTCCTTGAACGGAAGTGTAGGACAGCACTTCGTGACATCAGGAGATACATACAAACTTGAAGACGTACTTATTGATCTTAGTAATGATTCTATTAGTATAGGGTATTCAGGAGATGGAGGAGGTAGAGTAGAAGTAGGTAATTTTAGCGCGATACCAGAAGTAAGTACGTTAGTATTAGGACTCCTAGGCGCAGGCGCTTTAGGAGCATATGCCCGGCGAAAGAAGGAAGTTCCAGGTTCTGAGTTCGGGGTTCAGGGTTGAATTTAGAACAACAACTTGGAACAACATAGCTTTGAACTTGGAACTATTATCATGAACGTGCGTATATATCCGGACACATCAGTATTTGGCGGTATGTTGGATTTGGAATTCAGGGAGCCGACATCAGCATTCTTTGCCATGGTGGATCGGGGGGATTTGGCGATCGTTCTCTCACCGGTTGTGGAGGAAGAGGTGGTGAATGCGCCGGAGGCGGTGCGGGATCTGTTTGCATCCGTTGCTGTTGGCGCCGAATGGATTAGTGTGACGGAGGAGGCCTTGGCCTTGCGTGACGCGTATATTGAAGCGGGCGTGTTGACGCAGAAATGGTCTGCGGATGCGTTGCATGTGGCGTTGGCGTCCGTGGCGGGATGTGACCTGATTGTGAGTTGGAACTTTCGGCATATTGTGCATTTTCAGAAGGTACCGAAATACAATGCTGTCAATATCCTCAAAGGATATGGCGAAGTGGGCATCTATACGCCGCAGGAGGTGATGACCTATGAATAGCGAATCGAAGGCTGTGGAATTGCAGGACCGAGCGGCCACGCGCATTTACGAGCAGACGCGGGGTATGAGCCGGGAGCAGGAGTTGAAATACTGGCGTCAGAAGCGCGCCATGAGCGCGTATAAGCATGACCCGGCGAAGGAACGGCCAACGCAGGCCATCCGGGAAAAAGGCGGTGGATATGGGAGATGAGCGCCGGGCGAGGCCCGGCGCGTTCCATGTTCCAAGTTCGGGGTTCCACGTTAGAGTGAGGCAACCCAGAACCTAGAACGTAGAACTTAGAACGTAGAACAAAAACAAACCGGAGGTTTTGCC